>TARA_B110001469_G_scaffold67040_1_pt1 | contig 14611 bp, 12 predicted proteins | sample TARA_B110001469 | Tara Oceans TARA_B110001469 (sample SAMEA4397034) | marine metagenome | biome: Polar Biome; feature: [SRF] surface water layer (ENVO:00010504); material: water (ENVO:00002006), including particulate matter (ENVO:01000060) such as... | depth 5 m
TTTGTAACATCGGTAGATTATTTTTTCAAAAATACAATTCTTATTTTTATTTCATGTGTCTATATCTATTGTTTTTAAAAGGTCACATGCTGCCTGCCTGCCGCAGGCAGGTTCGTTATTAATTAATCATTCCTTAGTTGATAATAATTTTAGCCTATTCGTTTCATAAATTATTATATAAGATGATTGCGCCCACAAGAAAAAAGAGGACCTTCCGTTAAGAAATTACATCTTATTAATTAAAAATATAAAAAAAATATGTAGGTTTGGTAAAAGTCCTTTTAAATGAAAATTCTATCCAACCTCATTACTTTTACTGCGCTTCTGTGCATGTGTAGTACTGTACAAGCACAATATACCGATGTTATAAATTCAAACCGACCGGGCGCTTCTCAGAGCGCATTTTCTGTGGGCACCAAAGTCTTGCAGTTTGAAGTTGGTCCGTATATGATTAAGGAAAAACGAGGTCTCTATCCAAAATATGAAGTCTCTGGATATGGGGTTGATTTTGCAGCCCATTATGGTTTTTGGAAAGAAGCTCTGGAATTTAATATTCAAGGAACCTTTCAAAAGGACACACAAACTTATACATCGCTTGTGGATGTAGAAATTGAACGTGCAAACTTCAAAAACCTCAACATTGGAGCCAAATATCTGGTGTATGACCCTCACAAAAACAAAGAAGGTAAACCAAATTTGTACAGTTACCACGCCAATAATGGATTCAAATGGAGCAGTTTATTACCTGCCGTTTCTGTGGCTGCAGGTGTAAATTATGATATCAAAGACAGTCCATACACAGCACCGACAGTAGAAGGGCTCAGCTATCGAGGGGTTGTCATTACGCAAAATAATTTTTCTGGAGGATGGGTGTTTATCACAAACTTCATGTTGGATCGCATTGGAAGTGACCAAACGGATTTTCAATATATTTTGACGCTTACACATTCCTTCAATCCGAAATGGGTGATTTTTGGAGAAACACAAGGCATAAAAAGTGAATTTTATGCAGATAATTTATTTCGATTTGGAGGCGGCTATTTGTTGAATAAGAATTTACAGTTGGATACTGCACTCACATTCAATACTAAAAATACGCCTGCTGTTATGAGTCTGAATTTTGGAGCATCCTATCGATTGGATCGCCACAAGGATAAAAACAAACCTGACAATGGTACGTCTGCAGAAGAACAAGGCGAACGAAACTCGCGTTCTAAAAATGTAGACAAAAGAAAAAAGAAGAAAAAGAGTACTAATTTTGATGAGGACTAAAGCAGCATGATAACCATTAAAGAAGCGGTTTCCAAGAAGGAGATAAAACAATTTGTAACGTTCCCATTTTCACTCTATAAAGATTCTAAGTATTGGGTCCCTCCAATCATAAGCGAAGAAATTAAAGTGTTTAATAAAAACACCAACCCTGTGCTCCAAAATGCGGATGCGCAGTTGTTTCTAGCTTATAAAGATGGAAAGATCGTAGGGCGTGTTGCCGCGATTATTAACTGGCTGGAAGTCGGTAATAAGGACAGCAATAAAATTCGGTTTGGATGGATGGATATGATAGACGATCTCGAAGTCACCAAAGCATTACTAGAAAAGGTAGAGTCCATTGGAAAAGAAAACGACTTAAGCTATATGGAAGGGCCTATTGGGTTTTCTAACTTAGACAAAGTGGGAGTTCTCACCTATGGCTATGACGAAATTGGCACCATGGTTTCTTGGTACAACCACCCCTATTATGTGGAACACTTGAACCAATTAAACTTCAACGTTGAAAAAGAATATGTAGAACACAAGCATCAGTTTAGTGACATTCTAATTGAAGATTCGAACCGACTTGAAGCGGTCATCAAAAAGCGTTACAACTTAAGGGCTTTGAATTTTAATAAAACAAAAGACCTGATGCCGTACGCGGATAAGATGTTTGATTTATTCAATCAAAGTTATGCAGCCTTGTCGTCGTTTGTAGAAATTACAGACATTCAAAAAGCATTTCTAAAGAAGAAGTTTTTAAATTTCATCAATCCGGAGTACATTAAATTTGTGGTGGACGAGGCAGATGAGTTGATTGCTTTTGGGGTCGTAATGCCTTCATTTTCAGAAGAATTACAAAAAATAAACGGTAAATTATTTCCGTTTGGGATTTTCCGTATTTTAAAAGCCAAGCAGTCTAAAAAAGTAAATTTCTATTTAATTGGTGTCCATCCTGAATATCAAAAGAAGGGGGTGCATTCCATTATTTTTAGCGCATTTCATGAAACTTTTAAAAAGAAAGGCATTGTAGAATGTCGAAGAACGCCTGAATTAGCGGACAATTTGGCGATTCAAAAATTATGGCGCGAGTTTAATCCTGTATTGATTAAAAAAAGATGTACGTTTAGAAAAGAGTTGTAAATCACTACTCCCCCATGGCTGCTGCAACAGAAGCAGAAAGACGTTTATAGACTCCTTTTTCTAAGCGCTCGCGAATCACAGAAAAGGCTTTTAAAGTTTCATCTACATCAACAAGTGTATGCATAGAGGTTGGAATCAACCTCAGTAATATGAGGCCTTTAGGAATGACTGGATATACCACGATTGAACAGAAGATTCCATAATTCTCACGCAAGTCTTTTACCAAGGCCATCGCTTCAGGAATACTTCCTTTTAAGTACACAGGGGTCACACAACTTTGAGTGGTTCCTAAATCGAACCCTCTTTCTCGTAAGCCTGATTGCAATGCATTTACAATCATCCAAAGGTTTTCTTTAAGTTCTGGCATGGTTCGAAGCATGTCCAAACGTTTGAGAGCGCCTTTCACCAATTGCATTTGCAAGGATTTTGCAAACATTTGTGAACGTAAATTGTATTTTAAATAATCAATAATTTCTTTATCAGCGGCTATAAAAGCGCCTGTACTTGCCATGGATTTGGCAAAGGTTGCAAAATACACATCAATCTCATCTTGAACGCCTTGCTCTTCGCCTGCGCCTGCACCTGTTTTTCCCAATGTTCCAAAGCCGTGAGCATCATCCACTAAAAATCTAAAGTTGAATTTATCCTTCAATGCTACAATTTCTTTTAGCTTTCCTTGTTCGCCTCGCATTCCAAAAACTCCTTCAGAGATAACTAGAATCCCACCGCCAGTATGTTCAGCCATTTTAGTGGCACGCTCCAAGTTTTTTTCTAAACTTTCAATGTCGTTGTGCTTGTAGGTAAAACGTTTTCCCATGTGTAAACGAACGCCATCAATAATACAGGCATGCGAATCCACATCATAGACAATAATATCGTCCTTCCCAACCAATGCATCAATTGTGGACATGATTCCTTGGTATCCAAAATTTAAGAGATAGGTCGCTTCTTTACTTACAAATTCTGCTAATTCATTTTGCAATTGCTCATGAAGCGAAGTGTGACCAGACATCATTCGAGCGCCCATCGGATAGGCAGACCCATAATCTTTGGCAGCTTCGGCATCTACTTTTCTAACTTCAGGATGGTTTGCAAGTCCTAAATAGTCATTGATACTCCATGTGATGACATCTTTCCCTTGAAATTTCATGCGGTTGGAAATCTGACCTTCCAATTTTGGAAACACAAAATAGCCTTCTGCATAGCTTGCCCATTTACCTAAAGGACCTTTGTCTTTATATATCTTTTCGAATAAATCTCTCATCATGATTCCTAGTTAGTTTGCACCACAAAATTATACAATAATATTATGAATACATAATAATTTAAGCAATTAAACAGATATGAACCCTGTGTGGATGATTTGAATTAGGAAAGTGTAGAGTAATTAGTTTATATACCTTGAATTTAGTTTTTACTATTTCGATGTTCTTCTAACTTTTGTTCTATTTCTTTCGCTTTTTCCAAATCAGTTGACAAACCTTCTTTATGATTTTCTATATATTCACGAATGGATTCTAGACCGACTTTTATTTTGATATTATTTTCTAAAGCAATTTCCGCTATTCGTAAATTAAATTCAGAGGAGAATCTAGGGGCTTTCCCTTTCCATTTTTCGGCAAATTCAATTGCTCTTTTAGGCTGAACCATTTTTATGCTAAGCAGTTCTATTGGTCTTCTATAATAAAAGAAGTTTTTAATTTTTTTATTATTTTCTTCGAGGTTAATCACCCAATATTCCAGGGCTTTTTCATAACTTTTTAAAAATTCAAACTCTTGAGCATACCCTGAATAGAAATCATTAGATTTTCCAATATGTTCAATCTCATAATTCATAACAGATTCAATATCAATGTCATTTCTTGCAATTACTTGCATTAAAGTTACATCATTGTAATTTACCTTAAAATCAATACCATAAATCTCTTTCATTCTTTCAGAATGCTGATTTATAAAATCCAATGAACTTATGTTTTTAGCCAATAAAGAGTCTATTCGCTTCTCATCCCAATCATTGTAATGCTTATACTCTGAAAAAATATGTGAAATTCCATTATTAAGTCCTTTCGCAACAATTCCATCGTGGTCAGCATCGTAAAGAATGTGTTTGGATTTTATATTTGAGTTTTTATTGATCTTAAATAAACTATCTGATTTCATCCCTGATTCCAATCGAGATGTCGCATCTCTTTTTCCAGAAGCAACAAAGTAGAAAATTGGTTTGCTCTGGGATTGGTTTGTAAGTTTTATATATTCTTGTAATTGATTCCCAAAAAGATTTTGACTCAATGCTACAAACCCATTAAAATAGTGTTCTTGTTGTGTTATAACATTTTCACAAAAAGTTGCAGAATTTGAATGGCCAACTAATGTATTAAATCCGGATGTTGAATATGTTGAATTGATTTTCGTTAAGAGTTCTTGAGTCAAGAAATTATAAAATTTCAAACTATTTTGGTTGAACGCCCCTGTATTCCAATCAATTCCTAAATCATCATTTCGATTTTTATGAAAAACCCCCACAATAATTGACTGAGGAATCACGTCGAAATCCATTAAAATTTTTGATTCTGCAACAGTAGGTTCAAACATCCATTGTGCGTCTAAAGCGTAAATCACTGGGTATTTTACATCTTTTGAATATTCGTTTGGTAAAAATATTTTTACGGTTCTGTAATCTTGAATATTCGTAGAATATAAAGAATCAACTGTAAATTTATAACTCAGCAATTCGGTTTTATTTTCCTGAGAAATAATAGAATAGCTAATTGTAAAAAATAAAAAAAGAATAGAATTTTTCATTTGTTTTAGGGGTATTACAAATTACTAACAACGTTTAATACAAGGTATAGTAGTAATGCCTTTATTTTGCAAGTTGAATTCTACATTCATCTCTAAGACAGAATTCACCCTTTAGCTTACTTGAAATCAAATCACCAAATGTTAAATCTTTTTTCTCATTTGTTCTATCAAAGAGAAAATCATCAATCCTATTACATAACGTTGGCGAAAAGTATTTTATAATTAAGCTGTTTAATATCAATACAGGCAATTTTAAAAATCCAAGTAACAGATTTTTGAATCCAATGAAATCTCCCTCAGAATCAAAGTGTTTCTCATATTCGAATTTGTCGAAATTCAAATTGTATTTTTCAATAAATTCAATAAGTAAAAAATAATTGTCATCACCCCAAAATTTTAGGTCTTCAACAATTTTGGTATTCAAATTATATATTTTCTCATCTGAAGCCTGTTCAAGAAATTTTTTAACGTCTAAATAAGCATCTTTTATTTCAGTGTATTTAAATTTCATATTTGCTGTTTAGGTAATACATCACAACTACTTAATAAACTCAATACTTTGAGCAACAACCTTATTTTTAGTATCAAAAAAGCCTTGATCTTCCATCCATTGATCACTATACACTTTACTCATGTATCTGGATCCGTGATCTGGAAAAATTAAGACAACGACGTCTGTAGACTTAAAAGTTCCTTTTTGATTGAGCTGTTTGACGGCCTGAACAACGGCTCCTGACGTATAGCCTGCAAACAAACCTTCTGTCTGCGCCAACTCTCTTGCAGTATGCGCACTGTCTTCATCTGTGACTTTAACAAACTCGTCAATCGAATCAAAGTCGGTCGCTGTAGGAATCAAGTTTTTCCCAAGTCCTTCAATTCGGTACGGATAGATTTCATTGGAATCAATCTCTTTGGTTTCATGGTATTTTTTCAATACCGAACCATAAGCATCTACTCCTATAATTTTAATATCTGGATTTTGTTCTTTTAAATAGTTTGCAGTCCCTGAAATGGTACCACCTGTGCCACTACACGCCACTAAATGCGTGATCTTACCTTGGGTTTGTTGCCATAATTCTGGCCCCGTAGATTTGTAATGTGCCTCTGTATTTAAACTGTTAAAGTATTGGTTGATATAGACCGATCCTTCAATTTCTTTGTGCAAGCGTTTCGCCACTTCGTAATAGGATCGTGGATCGTCGGCACTCACGTGTGCGGGACACACATAGACCTTCGCTCCCATGCTCTTAAGCATGTCAATTTTATCTAAAGACGATTTTGAACTGACGGCCAATACACATTTATACCCTTTAATAATACTGACCATTGCAATACTAAAACCTGTGTTTCCAGAAGTTGTTTCAATGATGGTATCGCCTGGTTTAAGAATCCCCTTTTTTTCAGCATCTTCAATAATATGAAGCGCAATACGGTCTTTAGAAGAATGTCCCGGATTGAAACATTCTAATTTAGCAATAAAGGTTCCTGGAGAACCCGCCAAAATAGTATTTAACTTCACAAGAGGCGTGTTTCCAACGAGCTCTAATACATTATCAAATATCAATTTATCTTTATTTACCAAGTTTGTGTATTTAAGTAAGCTACAAAATTACAATAATTTTTTCAAATCTATTTTGAAATCGATTCAAGATCCAATAAAAACGCATACTCCGCAGCCACTTCTTTCAGGGCTTCAAAGCGTCCAGAAGCACCTCCATGTCCTGCCTCCATATTGGTTTGAAGATACAGTTGAGATGTGTTTTTGTTCTGTGCTCTTAAGCGGGCCACCCATTTGGCGGGCTCCCAATATTGAACTTGTGAATCGTGCAGTCCCGTGGTCACTAACATATTAGGATACGATTTATTAGCCACATTATCATAAGGTGAATACGATTTCATATACTCGTAGTACTCCTTTTCGTTAGGATTCCCCCACTCGTCATACTCTCCTGTGGTAAGCGGAATGCTATCGTCCAACATCGTTGTCACGACATCTACAAACGGAACCTGAGCAACAACCCCATTGTATAATTCGGGAGCTAGATTAATAACAGCTCCCATCAACAATCCTCCGGCGCTTCCACCCATCGCATAATGATGCTTGGACGAAGTGTAGTTATTTTCAATTAAATATTTTGAACAGTCCACAAAATCTGAAAAGGTATTTTTCTTTTTAAATAGTTTTCCGTCTTCATACCATTGACGGCCTAAATACTGTCCCCCTCTAATGTGTGCAATTGCAAAAATAAACCCACGATCTAAAAGACTCATTCGAACGGTTGAGAAATACGGATCAATCGTACTTCCATAAGATCCATAAGCATACAACAACAAAGGAGTGTCAGATGATTTTTTAGTATCAACACGGCGTATTAAAGAGATTGGAATTTGAGTCCCATCCGCAGCGGTCGCCCACAAACGTTCAGACGTATAATTTTCTTTTTTAAACTTTCCTCCCAATACTTCTTGTTCTTTTTGAACGGTTTTGGTTTTCGTCACCATATCAAAATCAATCACAGATGAAGGCGTCGTAAGAGACTGGTATCCGTATCGTAAAACAGTGGTGTCAAAATCAATATTCGTAGTGGTGTAAGCGGTATAGGTTTCACTGTCAAAAGGAAGGTAGTAACTATCGGTTCCGTCCCAACGTTTGATATGGATGTGATTCAATCCGTTTTCACGTTCTGAAACCACTAAAAAGTCTTTAAATATTTCGATGTCTTCCAACAATACCGCTTGTCGGTGTGGAATGACATCTTTCCAATATTTTTTTTCGGTTTGCGTTTCTGATGTTTTTGACAGCTTAAAATTTTGAGCGCCATCGGCATTTGAGACCACATAAAAGGAATCTTCAAAATGAGAAATACCATACTCTAAACCGCGAGTTCTCGCTTGAAAAACTTTGAAATCGCCATCCGGGGTATTGGCATTTAAAATCTGATATTCCGTGGTTAAGGTGCTGTAACTCGCAATTACCAAATATTTATCAGATTTGGTTTTATAAACACTGACTCCAAAAGTATCATCCGTTTCTTCATAAATCAATTCATCAGATTTTTGATCCGTATTCAGTCGGTGTTTGTAGATGGCTTCTGAACGAAGCGTTGTTTCATCTTTCAGCGTATAAAACAAGGTTTTGTTGTCATTCGCCCAAGTACTTCCACCCGTCGTATTTGAAATTTCATCCTTAAAAACTTCATTGGTTTTAAGGTCTTTAATATGTAATGTATATTGACGTCTGCCCGTGGTATCAATCCCGTAAGAAATTAAATCGTTATTAGAGTTTATATTCAACCCAACCAATCTAAAATACGAATGGTCTTTCGCCATTTCGTTACAATCAAACAACAATTCTTCTACCGCTTCTAAAGTTTCCTTTTTTCGCGTATAGATGGGATAATCTTTCCCTTTTTCATATTTAGTGATGTACCAATATCCGTTGTACTTATAAGGGACTGAGCTGTCGTCTTCTTTGATTCTTGACTTCATTTCATCAAACAAATCTGTTTGAAATTTTTTGGTATGCGCCGTATGGGCGTCATAATAATCGTTTTCTTTATTGAGATAGTCAATCACTTCTGGATTTTCTCTATCGTTTAACCAATAAAATTCATCAACACGCACATCGTCGTGCATTGTTAAATTTTTAGGAATTTGTTTCGCTATTGGAGCATTCGGTAATTCTGACATTGATTTCTGAGTCTTAGTATCACAAGAAAAAAGTGAACTTATTAAAATTAGAGAGAGGAATTTGAGTTTCATGTCCGTTTAGATTAAGTTATTCAATCGTTAAACTTACAAAAAATAATTAGGGTTTGCGCAAAATTTCTAAAAGATTGGCATGCATGGCATCTGTATAATCTAAATGTGTGACCATTCTTAGCTTCCCACTTCCCATATCGCTTACAAGAATATCGTGTGCTTTTAAATTGTTTAAAAACAGCGCTTCAGGGATGTTTGGGTTTAGTTTGAATATGACAATGTTTGTTTCTACAGGTTCAACACTCAAAACAGCTTCTAGTTGTTGCAGTACTTCTGCAATGTCTTTTGCTTTCTGATGATCGTCTTTAAGGCGATCGTATTGGTGGTCCAAGGCATAAGAAGCTGCTGCTGCGAGCGATCCTATTTGACGCATGCCGCCGCCCAACATTTTACGAACACGTAAGGCTTTGTTCATCAATGCTTCGTCACCAACCAACATAGAGCCCACAGGAGCCCCCAAGCCTTTGCTAAAACAAACCGAAATGGTGTCAAAAACTTGACCGTATTGAAGTGCACTTTCTGGTTTAGCAACGAGTGCATTCCATAAACGTGCCCCATCCAAATGGAGTCCTAATTCATGGGCATCACAAACCGTACGAATTTTTGAAATCTCATTAAAATCCCAACACGCACCACCGCCTTTATTGGTTGTGTTTTCCAAGGTTACCAAAGACGTTAAAGGACTGTGATAAAAATCAGGAGGATTGATCGCTGCTTCTACTTGAGCCGCCGTCATCATGCCCCGATGTCCGTCCACAAGTTGGCAGGACACGCCGCTGTTAAAAGACACACCGCCACCTTCATAATTATAGACATGTGCATATTTATCACAGATCAATTGCTCACCGGGTTGTGTATGGAGTTTGATAGCCGTTTGATTGGCCATCGTTCCAGAAGGGAAAAACAAGGCTTTTGGTTTTCCAAAAAGCGAAGCGACGCGTTCTTCTAAGGCATTCACCATTGGATCTTCTGCATAGACATCATCACCTAATTTGGCGGTCATCATCGCGTCTAACATCCCTTTGGAGGGTCTTGTAACGGTATCGCTTCTTAAATCTATTTGCATGAATTTTATTTTGGATATAAAACTACATATTATTTTCATTCTATACTATAAATTCTATTTTTGTATTTCGAAATAAAATTATGATAACACACGATCGCATAAAAGATCTTTTTGAGCGCCTTGGAGCGTTGAGGAGGTATCTTTGACTTAGATGCCAAACGCATCGAAATTCAAAATGAAGAAGAAAAAACCTTTTCTCCTGATTTTTGGAACGATTCGAAAGCAGCCGAGCTGCTCATGAAATCTTTACGAGTCAACAAAAAATGGGTGAGCGATTTTGAAAAAGCGCAAACCTATACAGAAGAGCTCGAAATCTTATTTGATTTTTTTAAAGAAGGAGAAACGACTGCTGAAGAAGTTGAAAAACAATTTGAGCTTGCCTCTACTTATTTAGAAGACATTGAATTTAGAAACATGCTTTCGGAAGAAGGCGATGGTCTCAGTGCCGTGTTACAAATTACAGCCGGTGCCGGTGGTACCGAAAGTTGTGATTGGGCATACATGCTCATGCGAATGTATGTGATGTATGCAGAAAAAAATAATTTTAAAATCAAAGAGCTCAATTTACAAAATGGAGATGTTGCTGGTATCAAAACCGTGACGCTTCAAATTGAAGGGGACTTTGCTTTTGGATGGTTGAAAGGTGAAAACGGCGTGCATCGTTTGGTGCGCATTTCTCCTTTTGATAGCAATGCCAAACGCCACACCAGTTTTGCCTCAGTATATGTGTATCCTCTTGTGGACGATACGATTGAGATCGATATCAACCCGGCGGATATTGATATCACCACTGCGCGTTCCAGTGGTGCTGGTGGACAAAATGTGAATAAAGTGGAAACGAAAGTACAATTAACCCACAAGCCTTCAGGGATTCAAATTTCTTGTTCTGAAACACGCTCACAACACGATAACCGTTCGAGAGCGATGCAAATGCTAAAATCGCAATTGTATGAAATTGAACTCAAAAAACAATTGGCACAACGCGAGGATATTGAAGCAGGGAAAATGAAAATTGAATGGGGAAGTCAAATCCGTAATTACGTCATGCATCCCTACAAACTCGTCAAAGATGTGCGAACCGCTAAGGAAACGGGGAATGTGGACAATGTGATGAATGGAGACATCACCCCCTTCTTAAAAGCATATCTGATGCTGATGGGGCAAAAAGAAAAACCAGATACGTTATGATGAAAATTTACCACAACAACCGCTGTCGAAAATCACGTGAAGGGCTTCAAACCGTTCAAGCGTCTGAGCAGCCCTATGAAGTTATTGATTATATTTCTAATCCTTTGGATGCAAAAGAATTGAAAGAAATTATTACAGTTTTAGACATTGCACCCATCGACCTTGTGCGCAAGAACGAAGCCATTTGGAAGTCAGACTACAAAGGCAAGGAATTATCTGATCAAGAATTAATTGAGGCGATGGCGGCACATCCAAAACTTATCGAACGCCCTATTGTAATCCATAACAACAAAGGCGTCATTGGACGCCCAAATGAACGCATTCTAGACATTCTTTAGAGCAGTATAACCCCTTATTATTTAACACAATATTAACCTGAACACACTGTTTAGGAAGTTATTTTTGCGGCCACTATTAACCGATATTTATGAATAAGTATTTCTTATTTGCCATTACTCTAATTCTAGCGCATACCTCTTCGTTTGCGCAAGGAAAAATGGATACCTATGTTGTCTCTGGAACTATCCTAGAAAAAGAGAGTCAGCTTCCGCTTGAATATGCGACCGTCGCATTTTTCAGTCCCACTGAAAATAAAATGATTGGTGGTGGTATTACGGATCCCGAAGGAAATTTTAGCATTGCAATTCCGAAAGGGGTGTATGATATTTCCTTTGAATATTTTTCATTTGAAACGCTTACAAAACCAAACTACAACATCACTCAAGATGTTAATTTTGGAGTGCTTAAGATGGCAGAAGATCTGCAAGCATTGGATGCCGTTGACATCATTGCTGAAAGAACAACGGTTGAGATTAAATTAGATAAAAAAATATACAATGTTGGCAAAGACCTCACGGTAAGAGGTGGCAGCGTGAGTGATGTATTAAACAATGTGCCCTCTGTTTCTGTGGATATTGAAGGCAATGTTGCCTTGAGAGGAAATGAAAATGTGCGTATTTTAATAAACGGAAAACCTTCTGGATTGGTGGGGCTGAATTCAACGGATGCGTTGCGACAACTCCCCGCAGATGCAATCGAAAAAGTTGAAATCATCACCTCCCCTTCTGCGCGTTATGATGCCGAAGGCACCGCTGGAATTTTAAATATTATTTTGAGACGTAGCAAGCTACTTGGATTAAATGGTGCCATCATTCTAAATGCAGGACATCCAGATCAATTGGGGGGCTTGGGGAATATTAATTACCGTACAGGAAATGTAAACATCTTTAATACCTCTGGCTATTCTTACCGTAACAGTCCTGGGAATTCAACCACAAAAACTGAGTTTTTCAACACTGAATACGACGAGGATGGACTGCTTATTCAAGACGCTCCAAATACCTTTCGGAATGAGTACCGCACCTTTGATCGGATTCGAAAAGGGTTTAACAGCAACACAGGCATCGAGTGGTATATCAATCCAACTACTTCCTTAACATCCGCTTTTTTAATTAGAAAAAGTGACAATAGCAATGAGACCCTTAACAGAGCAGAAACCTTGGATGCATCCAAAACGCTTGTAAGTGAATCCTTGCGGTATGCTCCCGAATTTGAAACGGATGAAACCACACAGTTTTCTATTAATTTTGACAAGCAGTTTCACGGGAATAGTGAGCACCGTTTGACCGTAGATTTCCAAGTTGAAAACAGTGCCGAAGATGAAAATTCCATCATTTATAACAACTCCGTGGTTGCCGAACGGGTTCAAACGATTGAAGATCAAGAACGGGTTTTACTCAAAACAGATTTTACACTCCCCATAGGAGAACACAGTCGTTTTGAAGCGGGCTATAATGGACGGTTCAGTAAAAACACAACGGATTATACATTAGAATTTGTTGAAAACGGTATTTTTGTATTGGATACAGGGGTGAGTAATACTCTAATATATAAAGAAGATGTCAATGCGTTTTACTCCCAATTTGGGAGTAAATTAAAAGATAAGTTTTCATTTTTATTAGGCTTGCGTTTGGAGTCGACACGGGTGACCATCCAACAACTCAGTACTAATGAATATAACAACAATAATTATGTGGGACTCTTTCCTACGGTCAATTTAGGCTATGAGTTCTCTGAAACGCAAAGCTTAACTTTAGGTTACAACCGCCGTATCAGCCGACCCCGTTCACGCTTTTTAAATCCCTTCCCTTCTAGGAGTAGCGCGACGAATTTATTTCAAGGCAATCCAAACATCACTCCAAGTTATTCAGATGGATTTGACATTGGCTACCTTAACGAATTTGGCATTTTAACACTCAATACCTCTTTGTATTTCAACCATGCAACCGATGTGTTCACTTATGTAAGCGAAGACACTGGCGAAGAAGTTGTGGTGGATGGTCAGAGTGTGCCGATCATTCGACGCGGCCCTATCAACTTGGCAGAAAACGACCGCTATGGGTTTGAATTTACCCTCACCTATCGTCCAGCCAAAAAGTGGAACATGAACGTAAATTTCAACCTCTATCAATCCATTATTAGAGGCACTTATAAAGGATTGAGTTATGATTCCGAAAACTTAAACTGGTTCATTCGTTTGAATAACAAATACACCTTACCGGGAAACATAGAATGGCAAACTCGAGTAAGTTATGATGGTCCACGAATTGATGCCGTGAACAAGCGAGAAGGACGTTTTTCTACAAACATGGCATTTAGTAAAGATCTGTTCAAAGAAAAGGCATCCATTTCACTTAGCATTAATGATCTCTTTAACACACAACGTCGAAATTTAGAATCGACGACGCCCACATTTTACAGTGATAGTTATTACCGATGGCGCGTGCGTTCGTACAATTTATCGTTTACATACCGTTTCAATCAGAAGAAAAAACGTGCGCCACGTGGTGGCTTTGGGAATGGTTTTGAGGGGTAACAAACAAAAAAATCCAAAACAGCAATGTTTTGGATTTTGATTTATATAAAGGTAACTTTACTTAAGCTTCTTCTGCGAGTGCTTTTGCTTTTTTAGCGTCTCTTTTTTCTTTGAAATGTTCCAAAGCAGAACCTACCAACCAATAAGGAATGGCAAAGGTTAATAAGAAAATCATTAACCAAAATCCTAAGGTTAAAATTGATAAAAATGCTAAAAATCCTAAATACTGATCAAAATCGAACATGGTATATACTTTTGTTTTACACTGCAAATATACTATAAGAAAAATAGTTTTACAACATAAAATTTCAGATTTATCTATTAAAAATCGATGTGTTTTTTTGTCATTTAAAAAATTAGTGTAAATTTGAGTATTGATGATGACCCCAAAGTCTAAATCTTTGTAAGCAGTTTAACCGAAGCTTAAGATATTATTTTATTGGATTACAGAACACTTGGGAAACAAGAGTGACACAATACACGCCGATTTGGGATGTATTGAACCACTCCAAACAAGATATAAT
>TARA_B110001469_G_scaffold32621_1_pt1 | contig 14398 bp, 12 predicted proteins | sample TARA_B110001469 | Tara Oceans TARA_B110001469 (sample SAMEA4397034) | marine metagenome | biome: Polar Biome; feature: [SRF] surface water layer (ENVO:00010504); material: water (ENVO:00002006), including particulate matter (ENVO:01000060) such as... | depth 5 m
TCCGATTCAGTTTACTGCTGAGCAAATTGAGGGAGATTTTAAGTAGGATATGGACAAGTTGGTGGACACTAACCAAATAAAAGGTAGTTTTTGTCCAGAAGTTCTTGTCCTAAACTCTTGGGTGTATCGTTCGCCTGCCATTGTTGGCCTCCTATTGCGTTACATTGTAACCAATTGGAGTGTCTATTAAGCTGGGTGCGTATCACAATGCATTTAATTTGAAATTCATAAGGTCAACAATAGTGTATGTTTACTAGATCGTTGATGATTTCATACCATTCTCTCAGTTCAATAATGTCAGCTGTCAAAAAAAGCAATATGAAGCGATTGAATTGCTCGGGATACCTGACTATCATCTATTAACAACATCAGATTAATACTCTTGTACCCTAGACTGAGCATTTCAACATCCACCTTGCATGCTTGCAGTACAGTAAGCACATCCACACGGTACCGCTGAAAATGGTTATTGGTTGGGGCAACAATTGCGATGATAGTTTTATTCGGGACCACTTCACACTTGCCTAAATTGTTTAATTCAACCTGCGCTGCACCTAACTGGTCAGTTTTTTCGGTAGAAAAAGACAGGGATATTTCCGAGGTAGAGATCATGTCGACAATAACCTGGTGCCGACCCAGAATTACAAAAACTTCGGCTAGAAAACCAGAATGCTGAAACATTGTTGATGAGGTGATCGTAACAATGGTTTGTTGTTCCTTGTAGGCAATGCTGGTAATTCGATCTCTTGAATATTTCACATCTTTAGTAATGAGCGTACCGGGATGTTCGGGTAGGTTGGTATTCATTACTCTGAGGGGAATACCCGCTCGTTTTAAAGGCTCAAGTGAAGCGGGGTGAAGAATGCGACTACCAAAGCGCGCCAATTCTGAAGCTTCGCCAAAGCTCATTACAGGAATGTTTTGGGCATCCGGAATCAAACTTGGGTCAGAACTCATGATGCCATTGGTATCACTCCAGATTTCACAGCTTTCAGCCTGCAGAGCCTCAGCAAATAACGTTGCAGTCAAATCACTACCGTTGCGCCCAAGCGTTGTTATTGTTCCTTCGATATTTTTACTTACAAAACCAGTTACAATCGGAATTTCATCACCAAGATTTTTTACTCGTTTTACGATTTCCTGTCCGTACCCGTCTAAAGGTCGAGCGCACCCAAAGTTTGAATCTGTAATCAGTCCCAGGTCCCAGGCATCGTAGTACTGAGCATTGAGGCCGTGTTGGCGTAAATACCAGCTAATCACTCTGACCGACATTCGTTCACCAAAGCTGGCAACATAATCAAGTGTTCTTGGACTAAGTTCCCTGACCAGATATATTCCCTGTAAAAGAGCTGTTAACTCCTCATATAGAGTTTCCAGCAAGCTGTCAGGACAACCAAGTCCTGCACAAACCTTTTTCTGGCGGGCAAGGGCTTGGGGGATATCCAGATCACCTGAAGCTGCCTGACCAGCAGATTCCAGCAACTGTGAAGTTACACCTTTGTGCGCCGAGATTACAATTAATAGTGGCTGGTCAGCGCGGCTTGCGATGATTTGTGTAACTTTATAAATCTGCTCACGGTCAGCAACCGAGCTGCCGCCGAATTTAAGTATTATCACTGTTCTTGCTCTGTTCTTGCTCTATTCTGGGCTGTTATGAGGGTAACAAATAGATCTCTTTTTCAAACGGGGAAAGTCAGAGGGTTTCAAGGTCTCTATAAATTGTTGTTTCATACGATTACCTTTTCTTTTTACACTCTCAAGGAACGAAACCAAGTCTGTAAATAAGAGGCATGACTGCGCTCAATTCCCAAATTCCATTCAGTAATTGAAGTTCGATAGATGACCGCCGGAATACCTGCTATCAATGTCCGTTTCGCATGCCCCACCGGAATACCTTCTGGTGCCAGCGAAATAAAACCTCCTTGATGTAATACCGTTTTTGCTTTGTCCCCGTTTAAAGAAAACCAGCAAAGGTAATCACTATAAGCACTCGCCAATACGCTCCGGTCAGGAAAAGCAGCGTTGATAGATTCAAGTAACTTCTTTTCTTTATCCAGAGAACTTTCGTTAAGTGAGGATTCATTAAGAGAGTATTCATTAAGACAACTATTATCAAGCTCTACCTTATTTAGAGAAAATAGTATCAACCAAGATCGAGGTGACAACCAAATCAAGTGGCGTCCATTTGCTACAACCACACGTCCAGGCTTAGAAGGCAAATTAATATGCAGTTGTTGAGACAAGGTAGGGCTTATTTCATTGAAACCAACAGCGATAGTGCACCGAACACAACCTAAATGATTACTTTCATTGATGTTCAGATCAGACCAATCCAAACCGGTTATATTTTTAGGATTACCGAGAGGCTCCCCTAATGGAGAAAGAGTTTCTAAAATCATCTGTATAATCTCTCATTTTTCTCATCGATGAATGTAGGCGTACATATTGTTGCACTAATCACCTGGCCATTATCATAGATACGTATAGTTTCACCGAGTCTCTGGTCACCATTTTTAATTAAAGCCATACCAATATTCCCAGCTGAAGGACTAGTACACGCAGATGTAACGTATCCTACACTGGTACAAGGTGGTTTTTCTTTATCCACTAAAACTCGACCTCCTATGGGCAGCGGCGTATTTTCTGAACGCAGGCCCACAAGCTTTTCACACTCATCACTTATAGCAAAGGGAAGAGTCAGTGAGCGTTTACCAATAAAGTCGGCATCTTTCTTAGCAACAATATTGGCCATACCAATATCAAGTGGCGTCGTTCGGCCATTGGTATCAGCACCCACATGAATGTAGCCCTTTTCAAGTCGTAGACGCAACCAACTTTCCATTCCGACTAAACGTGCTCCCATACCAATACCCAGTTTTAGTGCGTTATTAAGTAAACTCGCCGCATAACGAGAGGGAACACTGAGTTCATACTGTAATTCACCCGTAAAACTGACGCGGGCGACTCTTACCATCACGCCCGCAATAAAACCTTCACAAAATCCCATATGGGAAAGTGCATCATGAGAAATATCGAAACTTGGTTCAAGTGCCTGAAGTAAATCACGGGCTTTAGGCCCTGCGATTGCAATGGACGCCCAATTAGAGGTTACTGGCGCAATAACAACTTCCATATGAGGCCATTCTGTTTGATGCCATCTCTGGAACCAATCTGCCACAGCTTCAGCATTTCCTGATGTTGGACTCACAATGAATAAAAAGTCGTCAATACAAGTAACGACACCATCATCAAAAATTACTCCGTCGTCTTTCAACATTACAGAATATCTAATACGACCGTGCTTTAGTGTCATTAAATTTGACACATAAAAGTTGTTGAGAAATTCTCTAGCATCTGGGCCGCCTATCTCAATTTTGCCCAATGGAGATGCATCAAAAATGCCAACCGAGTCACGGACTGATTGCATTTCAACGGTGACAGCCGACTCTCTGTCGGTACTATTATGACGATACCAATCGGGTCGTTCCCAACCAAAGTCTTCAAACTCAGCACCTTCGGCAACATGAAAATCGTGAGCAGGCATTCTTCTACGAGGCCGGTAAAGATCACCCTGACGTTTATCCGCAATCGCACTCATTCGGGTTGCACAATATGGTGGACGAAAAGTGGTTGTACCCACATCAGAAATTTCAACCCCTGTCATACTGGCAAGAATAGCAAGACCGGTAACATTAGAAGTTCGACCTTGATCAGTTCCCATTCCTAGAGTGGTGTAACGCTTTAGATGTTCAACAGAAATATAGTTTTCTCTACTAGCCAATGCGATATCTGACACTTTGACATCATTTTGTAAATCCACCCATTTGTTACTTTCTTTGCCTGTTTTTGACTGCCAAAGTGGAGACACGTGCCCATAATCTATTTCACATATGCCTACAGGAGCTTGCCTCCCTGTTGCCAAAATATTTTCACCCGCAGCATGTCCACTCAAGAGGGTCTCATTCAAGGATAGAGCACCACTAGCACCTCCTACAATTTTCCAGCCCTCTGGTGCTTCTTTGCATAGGAACATACTTTTTTCAGCATCATATTGAGGCTTAAAACCACGATGAGCTGCAAGATGAATAATGGGGGTCCATCCACCACTGATAGCCAAAATATCACAATCGTAATGAGTAAGTCCCTCGGCACTAGTAACACTTATACGCTGCAAGCTCTTGTAGCCTTTTGTATCACTAATTTCCCCCTTAAATATACAAGGAATACCCAAACCGACCGCTAGCTCTGCATGTACAGCATCCTCCTGTGGGCGACTATCAATTAAGATGGGTACGATAAGACCTGCACGCTGTGCTGCGATTGCAGTCAAATAGCCGCTGTCATTAGTAGTATGAACCGCTATCCTTTTTCCTGGGGCAAGACCAAATTCATTGATATATCGGCGCACAGCAGAAGACAACATGACACCAGGACGGTCGTTATTTTGAAAAATAATGGGCCGATCGATAGCACCTGTCGCCATAACGACATTTTTAGCACGTAACTTCCATAACCGCTCACCCTTAACCCCTAGATCATCATGCTCACTTTGAAGCAGAGTAAACATATTCTCGTCGTAAGCACCGCTGGCAATCGTTGATGACAAAATCAATGTTCCTTCAGCTGCCAATGCCTCTATTGTCTCTGAGGCCCAGATCAACGCTGATTGTCCATCAATTTTGCCCTCTTCCCACAACAGCGATGCCCCAAGCTTAGGCTGATCATCAACAATAACAACACGTAAGTTCGACCCTATTAATGCCTTTGCCGCGGCTAAACCCGCTGCTCCACCTCCAATAATGAGTACATCACAATTTTCATAGTTATGTTCATAATGACGAGTGTCCTCAACATCACTAGGCTGACCAAAGCCCGTTGTTTTCTTAACTGCTTGTTCAAACCAACTCCAGTTTGGCCACATCATTGTTTTATAGTAGAATCCAGCGATCAGGATAGGCGAGATTAATTGCAGTGCTGCGCCAACATCAAATTGTGCAGAAGGCCACCCGGTAACCGTTCTAACATCTAGCCCTTCAACTAGCTGGACCTGTCCAGCACGAATCGCTGGGTCATATCCATAAGCATCTTTAACCGCCAGCATAGAATTTGGGTCTTCCACACCCACACCCAGAAAACCTCTGGGACGATGGTACTTAAAACTACGGCCTATCACCCGAATATCATTCGCGATTAGCGCCGATGCCAGCGTGTCACCCGAAAAACCTGTCATCCGACGCCCATTAAAGTTGAAATTTAATGGTTTTGAGCGATCTATGAGTCCGCCCTGAGATAAACGCAAAGGTAGTCTGATACTCATGTTTTAGTCTCTTGTTGGTCAACAGATTGATAGTTAAATTGTGTTTCAAAAGGTAATATTTCAGTTACTTTATGCGTCACAGTATGACGAGCGACCTTAAACCATTGACCACAACCTGCAGAACAACACCATTGCTCATGGTGCAGGCCTTTTGGATTAGTTCTTAGATAAAGATAACCTGTCCATCCCTCGTCAGATACTGTCGCCGGATCAGCAGCTCGAAATATGTCAGCCTCGCCGCCATAAAACAGTTCATCTTCATAACGTTCCTCAAGACAATAAGGACAACGAATAATAATCATATTTGGGTCCTCAATGCGAAATGCCGGAAGCTGCGCCTTCGTCGACTAGTCGGTTACTCCGAAATCTATCTAAGGCAAATGGCTCAGCCAATGTATGTGGTTTATCCGTAGCCAGAGAATGAGCTAACAAAAAGCCCCCAACTGGGATAGCCTTAAAACCACCCGTTCCCCATCCACAATTAATAAACATATTCTTTATTGGAGTTGCTCCAATAATGGGTGAGCTATCAGGCACAATATCTACAATACCCGCCCAGTGACGCATCATTCTCATCTGTCCAAAGATGGGAAACATTTCAACGGTTGAAGTGATTACCTTTTCGATAGTTGGAAAATTCCCACGCTGTGCATAGGAATGGTAATGATCTAAAATCCCCCCCATTACCAACTCACCTTTTTGAGTCTGGTTAATATAGACCCCCGTTCCCGGTGAAATTAGGGCATGATGCAGTACGGGCTTAACTGGCTCTGATACCATGGCTTGTAAACAATGGCTTGTCACCGGTAAGCGAAAGCCTGCTTTCTTAGCTATTTCACTAGAGTGGCCAGCAACAGCAACACCGACCTTTCCTACACTGATTCGACCACGAGAAGTGTTAATGGCACTCATCTGACCTTGATTAAATTCAAAGTCCTGCACTTCACAGTTTTGTATAATATCGACCCCCATTTTATCTGCAGCTCGTGCATAACCCCATACCACTGCATCATGACGGATCGTTCCACCCCGTTGTTGTAGAAAAGCACCTTGAATAGGGAATCGTGGATTAGCATCTATATTCATGTAGGGCAACTTGCGCCGCACTTCGTCTCGATCAATTATTTCTCCATCAACACCATTACATTGTAACCAGTTGGCTTTATGTCTGGCTGACTCCATTTGATGCTGATCATGAATTAAGGTCATCCAGCCGCGCTGTGACACCATAAGATTAAAGTTTAATTCGAGAGCTAGTTTTTCATACAATTTGAGGGAAAAATCATACATGGCAGCACTTTCTGGAAACATATAATCTGAACGTATCATGGTTGTGTTACGCCCAGTATTACCTCCACCAATCCAGCCTTTTTCAAGCACAGCAATATTACGTAGACCATGTTCTTTTGCCAAATAATAAGCCGTCGCAAGACCATGCCCACCACCGCCTATTATAACAATATCATAGTGTGATTTAGGTTCAGGTGAGCGCCAGGCTTGTTTCCAACCTTTATGATTTCCTAGTGCTTTTAAGCAAATTTGTCCAAGCGAATATGTCATTTCATTTGATCCTAATTTGAATGTTCTTGTTTTGAATGCATAATGCCAGCAGCTAGAAACCCACCATCGACACCCAGTATATGACCAGTCATATAACTGGCCTGTTCACTCGCGAGGAATATGCCGGTGAACGCGGTCTCCTCTGGTGTCCCATAACGATCCATTGGGATACCCGAGCGGTAAACACGACGCGTCTCGTTGGAGTGCATTCGCGCCACTAGTTCGGTTTCGATAGCGCCCGGAGCTAGTGCATTTGCAGTAATGCCGTATTGTGCCAATTCCACCGCCATTACCTTAGTTAGGGCAATCACGCCACCTTTGGCTGCCCCATAGGCTGCCCGTCCGGTACCGCCGCGCAAGCCAGCGGTTGATGAGAGCAATACGATGCGACCATATTGGTTTCCTACCATTTTACGTGCGGCCGCCTGAGCGCAATAAAATGTACCACTCAGATCAACATCAATTAAACGCCGCCATTCTTCTTCAGTGGTTTCTAGAAAACTTTTTTCGGCGCCGACCCCAGCGCAGTGAATAAGAATATCAAGTTTGCCATAATGCCCAACTACAGCGTCAACCATTCTAGTTACACTGGCTGGGTTCTGAACATCGACTTTGGTAGCGAAAACTGATGCTGGTGATAAATTATCTGCGGCAACGTTAGCAGCTTCAATATTAATATCAGCAATAACTATGCTGGCGCCAAGTTCGGCGAGCTGACTAGCAACTGCGAAACCGATACCACTAGCGCCACCTGTCACCAAGGCAACACGACCACTGAAATCCATCTTTGCACTGAACTGTTTATTCATTGTCGGTCTCCTGTTTGATGAATAACTCAGCAGCTTGCTTCACCTTATCGTCGTCTAACTCAAATCCTAATCCATGACCTTTAATGACAGGCAGCTTACCCTTTACTAGCTGCAATTCGGGAGACTTTACGATATCCCATGCTAATAAGTGGTTCATATACTGATTGCCATCGTCAAGATTGGGGATTGTAGCTGCCACTTGGTTCGCTGCGCAGGTAGTAATGCCGGTTTCATACAATCCATGGATGCAAATATCGATACCTGCCGCTTCTGCAATATGAGCACACTTGCTAAAGCGCTGAAGCCCACCAGTTTCGTGCAAACCCAATACGATTAAATCAGCTGCCTTTTCACGGCAAACGTTGAAGGCATCATAGGGCGTGAAGACAAGTTGATCAGCTGCGATCGCGATCGGACTATTCTCCCGCACTTGGGCCAAGGCTGATACGCTTTCACAATTTGTGGGTTGCTCGATGAACTCAACATCAAATTCACTCATTTTTTGGATCATTCGTCTTGCGCGAACAGGACTCCAATGTTCATTGGCGTCCATGCGGAGTCGTTTGTCCGGTCCAATCACTGCACGAACTTGTTTCGCGATAGCGAGATCTAATGCGTCACCACGCCCTACTTTGACATATATAACCTCGTTACCCGCTTCCGCCATTTGTTTAGCCTGGCTGGCGATTTCTTCGGCTGTCTCACCCTGGGGGAAGCCAAAGTATTCAATTTCGTCGCGTACCGCACCACCCATCAGTTCATGAACAGCACAGCCTGTTGCCTTCCCCATTACGTCCCACAAAGCCATTTCTAGACCTGCAAGTATTTGCCCAGCAAATCTGGGGGAACTGCACGTTCCTAGCACCTGAAACAATTCATGATAAGCATTCGACATCAGCCCCGTATTCTCGAATGGAGAATGTCCGATACAAGTTGCCCCCGCTAATTTGATGTAAGACTGGACGCCCTCCGTAGAAGCTGTGCCTATAGATTCTCCATATCCAATCAAGCCTTCATCTGTGTGAACTTCGACAAGAATTACTGTTGCCCCGTGAATAACACCTTGAGCAAAATAGAAGGGTTCAACATACGGCACCATTATCGGTGTAGTACGGATTTCAGTTATTTTCATATATCAATCCAAAAAAAATTAATGTGGTCACCAATTTCACGCCTTATCCTCCTAACAAAAGGTCAGGAAGGAATAGTGCTACCTGCGGTATAAATGTTGTGATGATGAGCACTGGAAGCCAGGCAAATATAATGAAAATCATTGTAGGGCCAATTAATTCACGCACTGACACATTAGTCACCTGAGCTCCAAGATAAAGTAAAGGAGCTGTTGGTGGTGTGATGTTACCCATACCTAAATTCACCCCAACTATAGCTGCAAAGTGGATAGGATCTATTCCAACTCCCTCAGCAATTGGTAACAATAGAGCTGCACTTAATATAATGCCGCTAATATCATCCATAAGCATGCCGATCAAAAGCATCGCAACATTAATCATCAATATTATGACAATGCGATTATCAGAGATTGAGTAAATCAACTCCTCTGCGAGTCCAGGAATATCCTCAAAGATCAAAAACCGACTCACAATAAGGACCATAAAAATCATAACCATTACTACGCCTATAGTGACTGCAGATTCTCTAAGACTTTCATAGAATGTTCCTAAAGTTAGCCCACGATAGAAGAAAAAACCAATTGGAATAGCATAGACAACCGCTACTCCCGCAGCCTCAGTAGGCGTCATAATGCCACCATATATACCTCCCAGAATAATTATGGGCATGAGTAAGGCTGGTGTCGCTGTCCAAGTTTTCTTTGAAAGTGTTCTAAAAAATTGTCGAGGGATTGGCGTCAGTACAATGGTTTTATTTTTACGGAGAACATAAAAGTTCACCAGCACTAGCAAGCTTGTAAGGATTAAACCTGGGACAACAGTTGCGAGAAAACATTTCAGTACCGACACCTGTCCTACCCAAGCATATAACAATTGAGCAGCACTGGGAGGGATTAACAAGCCCAACGGGCTAGCCGATATAATAAGTGCTGCGGAAAAACCGGAAGGGTATTTTGATTTTTTCAGGTGCGGCATCATAATCGACCCAATACAGGTAAGTGTTGCGGCCCCACTCCCTGAAATTGATCCAAACAAAGCACTCGCTACTACGGCTGCTGCACTTAACCCTCCCCTCAAATGGCCGAATAGTGTCTCCGCAATTTCAACAATCGGCTTGGCTATTTTGCCCTTCTGCATAATGAATCCAGCCAAGATGAAAAGTGGAATTGCCAGCAGAATTACTGAGTTCATTTTCCAGTGGCCTGTGGCCAGGAAGCCCGAGACATCATACCCACCAGTTATCGACAGGAAGATCAGCACACCACCAAAAGCCAATGGAACCGATACCCCTATGATCAGGAGAATACAAATAAGAAGTATTGCAATTGCAATTACCATGTCGCTCTCTCCTCCTTAGCATTCTTGTCTACATTGGCTTGTTTTAAAATCATTGCATAATGATTAAGACCAATTTTCCACAACATAAAGAGCGATAAAGCACTATAAAAAGCCATAAATAAAAATCCCAAAAAAATGCCTAGTCTGGGAATAAAGAAAGGAATTTTTAGTGCAATCGTTGTTTTCCAACCCGGATACAACGCTATTTCGTCAGCTAACATTAGATAGGCCCAATAGACCACGAACAACACTATTATCAATTCAATGGTTGTGATTGCAATTTTTCGGAGCCATAAAAATTTTGGGCTATCTGAAATAGTTCCCAATAAATCAGCATTGATATGCACATCATCATAGGTTCCCAATGCGCCACCTAAAAAATACAACCAGAAACAGATAGAAAGCAACCACTCTTCATATGCAAATAAGTCGCTCTCCAGACCATACCGAAAAAGCACGACCAGAAAAAATGTAATTGGTAGAATTGGGAGGGCGACAACGACTATAACTGTCTTGATCCTGACTAGTGTCCGAACCATGCCTCTGAGTCTGGGAGGGAGTTCACTTTCAAGCAGGAGCATAATGTCTTCTTTTAATAAAGTGAGTATGACGAGAAAGTCACCTTAAAACACCGGCAACTTCCTCATATGGTTTTCATTTTTATTTAGTGGGTGTTACTTAGCTGTCAGCTTATCCAATGTTTCCTGCCCAATGGTTGAAGCAACTGATGGCCATACTGTCGCTTTGATATGGGCTATCATCGCAGCACGCTCACTATCCGTATAGTCCAGAATTTCCCATCCAGATTCCTTCATCTTGTCGACGAATCCGTTGCTGCGTTCCCATGCCTTATTCATGATAGCCTTCGAAGCTTTACGGATGGCAGCTTCCAGAACATCTTTCTGTTCTTTATTCAACTTGTCCCAGGTTTTTTGACTTCCGTAGAATGCTGTGGCTTCGACATTTGCATTGACCGGCACATAATATTTGCCGACGCCAGCAATAGCAAAGGTGTTATAAGCCCATTCTGGTGTGCAACAAATTGCACCGTCGATTACTCCGGACTGAAGCGCAGGTAGTACTTCTGCCCAATTCATGGTGGTGGTTCTATAGCCAATGCTTTCCACAGTTTGTTTGGCCAGATCAGAACTCCACACTCTAATGTTTAACCCTTTTTCGCCGAAGCCAGCATGGTCAAGTGGCTTTTTTTCTGCCACAATTCCAACAAGACCTTCCCCTGCACTGCTAATGTAAACTAGCCCAAGATCATTCAATATTTCTGTCATGAGCTTGTTGTAGTTCGAATCTGGGTTGCCAAACGTAGCGATCAAATCTTCAAAAGACGTCACGAGACCTGGTAAATTCGTTATCTCTAGTCTTGGGTCAGCCTGCGCGTATACGAAGGCTTGTACAATATCGATGTTACCTCGAACCGCATCTTCAATCAGCTCTTCACCCGACCCTAACTGCGAGGCTGGAAAGAACTTAACTTTCAGATCAACGTTTGCAGCCTCGATTTCCTTTACCATGTCCTCAATAATTTCATTGCCAAAATGCTTGGCAGGCAAAGTGCCGGCGAGTTTAAGCCGCACGGTATCCGCCAATACAGAGCTCGAGATAGCAGACAGCAAACACAAACTAAAAACAAACGGTATGCGTTTAAAGATATTCATAGGAGTCCTTTTATTTATTTTTTATATTTTGACAGCGACTTATGACGCTGGTGTTAATTACTTTAGAAGAGGGATAGATATATTAATAGTACAAAATAGACGAATGATGTAACATAACAGACAAATGTTTGAATCCCTTAACATAAATATTGATTTAGAATCACTATTTGACACCCCACAATCGATGCCGGATATTGTTCCGGATATTCGCGTTGGCCTTATCCTATCACCCCAATTTTCATTGCTGCCCTTTGCCTGTTTCGTCGAAAGCCTTCGCCATGCCGCCGATGATGCCGATTTTAGTCGACAAATATACTGTCACTGGAAAATCATCGGCTCGTCGCTAACACCAGTTACCTCGAGCTGTGGGGTCGAGATCACACCAAACGAAATCTTGCCAAATCCTTCAAACTTTGATTTTGTCGTCATTGTCGGAGGCCGATTGCCTTGGTGCTTAAACCATTCAGTGGAAACCTATACCTATATAAAGCAGGCTTATCAAAAAAATGTATCAATTGTCGGCCTGTGCACCGGTAGCTTCGTACTCGCTCAAGCCGGCTTGCTCGATAACCGCCACTGTGCGATCCACTTCGAACACTGCAACCATTTAAAACAGCTTTTCCCAAAGACTAAACCCCAGTCTGACCAGATTTTTATCAACGACAATGAAATCATTACCTGCCCCGGAGGCACTTCTGCACTCGATCTCGCATTTTCATTGATCGAAAGCCATTGCGGAAAAGCTCGTGCGATCAAAGGTCTCTCATCATTGTTAGTGGACAAACATCGCACAGCGCACCATATGCCAGATCGTCAATACGGATACCTTTCCACCTGCGGTAACTGGAAAGTTGAACAAGCTTCCTCGCTAATGGATCGGAATATTTCAAATCCATTTGAAATCCAAGAACTCGCGCGACAACTCAACACATCCATACGCGAACTCAACCGGGCGTTTAAAAAACACTCAGGGGAAGCTCCAGCCGCAGTCTGGCGCAAGATGCGTCTGTCGCATGGTCACTGGTTGTTAGTCAACACAAGCCGTGCAGTAACCACGATTGCGCTGGAATGTGGTTTCTCCGATGCCACACATTTTTGTCGCTGGTTTAAAAGAATCTATCAAGAGACACCAATAGAGTTTCGTAATAGCCGTCGCAATATTTAAAGTGGAGTATGGACCAATATCACCAGTGGACTGTCATCACTAGTGGTGGGATTACCGTTCATCTTTCACGGCCTCATCTTCGGGCCACTAACGGGGCACAATGATGCTCACAAGAATGGAATCTATTGGAGCCCAAACTCACACAGTTACGTAGCGTATTCAACCTCTTTACATGATAGTTGCAACGAGTTGTTGCAAGCTCTCTTGATCTTGGTTAAATACTCGAATTCCTTCAGCCAGTTTTTCTGTGGCCATAGGGTCTTCGTTCATTCCCCACCTGAACAGGACATTTAAAACATTCCCCGCTGGTGACGTTCACTTGGCTAATAAGATAGCCGAGCATAACAATTTATCACGCGACCAGATGCCAAAGAAAACTAACTCAACTATCAACGGAACCCTTGCCGCCTAGGTTGATGAGTTTATCCTGCACCGAGAGACACAGAACCCCAACTTAAAAGAATCTAATAGCTGGAGGAATCGAAGGTATTCACTCGCGCAGTTCGGCAGACAAATCGTTCGGCCTTTAGCACAACTCAAAAGAGTTGAGATTATGCACTGGTGGGATGTGCTAACGCCTCATCAACAGAAAGCGCGGCATGCTGAGTTCCGTAGGTTCTTTAACTGGCTGATGGGAAGAGACTTACTACCAGCAATGCAATACAACCCATTCACCTTGGCTGATGACCGCCCACGTTTTTACGAATCAGCGACACCTAAACGGGCCAGTGTACGTTTTGACATGTCAGGCTTCTGGAAGATCTATAATGCAGCAGGTTCTTTGGGGTATGAAGGGCTACAGATTGCGATGGGTATTAGCTTGACCACGTTTATGCGCGAGACTGACATTCTAACGTTGAAACTTTCAGATGACTTAGAAGACGACCTACTTAAAAAGGTTATCGGTAAGTCAATGGCGCAGGTCGGTGAAGCCAAGGCAGCACGTTTGCAATGGAACATAAGGGACTATGACCTCTTGCGCAATCTAATTAACAGAGCAAGACTTGCCGCCATTAAAAACCATGACTGTCCGTATGTCATCAGTCACACACCACAACGCAAACTGATTGGTAAAACCAAAGATCACATTTGCCAAGTGACACCACGTACTCTTATTACAATGATGAAAAAATCAAGAGACTTGGCTGGGTATGCTGGTATGGAAAACCCACCCACATTTCATACCGTCAGGTCACTGGCAAACTCTCTAGCTAAAGATGCGGAAGAGTCTAAAGAAGCTATTCAAAAGAACAACGCACATAGGCCTGTTGATACACAATTGATTTATCAGGAAGGGCATGAACTGCCATTTGAAGACGCACCAATTCAGTTTACTGCTGAGCAAATTGGTGGTGATTTTAAGTAGTTAGTGGACACTAACCAAAAATCTGGGAGTTGTTGTCCAG
>TARA_B110001469_G_scaffold64555_1_pt1 | contig 14394 bp, 14 predicted proteins | sample TARA_B110001469 | Tara Oceans TARA_B110001469 (sample SAMEA4397034) | marine metagenome | biome: Polar Biome; feature: [SRF] surface water layer (ENVO:00010504); material: water (ENVO:00002006), including particulate matter (ENVO:01000060) such as... | depth 5 m
GCTTTTCCTTTAGCACTTGTACTTCTGTTATTTGCGGCACTTCCAGCACTTCCACTTCTTTTAGCACTTCCACTTCTTTTTTTAGTACCTTTTCCAGCACTTCCACTTCCACTTCTTCTTTTAGTAGCTTTTCCAGCTTTTCCTTTAGCACTTGTACTTCTGTTATTTGCGGCACTTCCAGCACCCCCTTTTAATTTATTTTTTTTAGTTCTTTTTTTTGGCATTATATAATATATAATATAAAATATTTTTATCTAACTAAATTTTAAATATGACTAATCTTTCAACCAAAATGAATATTGATAATGAAGAACAAGTTTTAATTTACAAAGATAGAGAAATAGAAGAAAAAAAATTAATTCAAACTTTAAATGACCTAAATCAAATTCAAACTAACTTAACTGATTTACTTTTACAACAAGAAGAAAAAGTTGACCGCATTGAAGATAATATTAATTTATCTGAAATGCGTATAAAAAAAGCACTAGAAGATTTAGCAGAATGTGATAAATTACATTTTTCATATAAACCTATTCTCGCCGGAACCATTATAGGAGGAGCGATATGTTCTCCCCTAGTTACATTAATAGGAATCAAATATATAAGTATTTCTACAAGTGTTGGGGGATTTTTAGGTGGATTTGCTGGATATAAATTTCAAAAATAATTTTCAAATATAGTTTTCAAATAAAATATCTTCAATCTTATCCATTGTTTGTAATAATAATTTTTCGTCTATTATCAAAGGTGGAGAAATAAATAAATTATTACCTTTGGAAAATGTATAAATATTTTTTTCGACCAGTTCCTTTACAAAATCATTGACCAATCCTTCTTTAAATTCAATACAACATAATAATCCTATACCCCTAACATCCACTATTAAATTAGGATACTTAAATTTTATTTCTCTTAATCTTCTTAATAATATTTTACCTACTTTATCACAATTTCCTATAATTTCCATATCATTTTTTAAATATTCGTCTATACATGCATTAGCTGCTACACATGCCAATGGATGTCCCGAATAAGTTAATCCATTATTTACTATATTATTGTCAAATTGTTGACTAAGTTTTTCCGATAATATTACTCCTCCCATTGGAACACTCCCGTTTGTTATACCTTTGGCCATAGTAATCATATCTGGTTCATAATCGCAATGGTCTAAACCGAACATTTTGCCAGTTCTACCAAATCCACTCATAACTTCATCGGCTATCACCAATATTTCATATTCCTTAGCTAAGTTCATAACACTATTTAAATATCCTTCTGGATAAGTATATATACCACCTGTTCCAGATGAACCCTCAATTAATATACAGGATATACTTTTATGTTCTTTCTCAAATATTTGTTTTATCACATTCAGACTTTCTTCTCCCCCGTCACTCATTTTGGGATTCGGAAGACTACTATCTAAAGTTAAAGATAAATCAAAGTGACTTAATTTTTCCTTGCGACGATTATCACCCCCTAAATAAGACGAAATGTAACTTGACCCTCCGTGAAATGAATTTTCAAATCTAAGAATTCTATCTTTTGTTATATTTTGTAAATTATTACTATAAGATTTCGCACTATACGATTTCGCAAAATAAACGGCACTTTCATTTGCGTCTGCTCCACCATTTGTATAAAATACTTTCCCCTTTTTAATGGGCGATATGTCTAATAATCTATTTGAAAGTTTTTCTCTTTCTTCAATTAATATTGCGGGAGGAGCATATAAAAGTCCATTATCAATAAAGTTTTTCATTTTTTTATTTACATATTTATTATTATGTCCTAAGTTAGTAACCATTAAACCAGAAGTAAAGTCAATTACCTTTTTATTATTTTCTAAAATATAATGACATCCAGAAGCACTTTTTATACCTAAGTCTAAAAAATGTCTTGTTTTAGTATTAAACCACGGTTTAAGTGTATGATAAAATAAAGTTTTAGAAGCAAACATAGTACTATATATATGTTATATAAAATAATATATTATTAGTAAATTTTAAATATCACTAATAATATTGTTAAAATTAAATTAAATTAAATAAAATAAAATTAAATTTATAAAAAATGTTTATTAATGAATAAACCTAAACCGAAAATAATATCTAATAATAATACTTTCCACGCTATATCCTTTTTACCTAAAATAGCGAAATAAGAAAATGATAACCATATTAATCCAAAAAGAGGTCTCATATTATTCCACCATATTTTACCACCACCTACTTCTCTTCCAGTTATTCTTAAATCAAATATATAAATACTAAGAATACCAATTCCAAATAGTAAATATAGGAAACCTAAAAGTTTAAGATTTTTAATATTAATAGTTTTGGCGAGATAAACGAATAAACTTCGAATACCAATACAAACAAATAAAAATAATAAATATCTTTTATATATATCTTTCATATATTATTAAAATATATATATATATATTATAAAATGCCTAAAAAAAATAAATCAAGAAATAAAAAAAAAATTAAAAAAACAAAAAAACAATTAAGTGAAGAAAAAGAAATTAAAAAAAAAACAAAAAAACAATTAAGAGAAGAAAAATATTTCTTTTATAGAGGAACAAAAAAAAAAATTAAAAAAAAAGTTAGAGAAATAAAGCAGAGACAAAAAAAATTCAGAAAAGGAGATATTGAAACAAAAAAAACAAAACAAAAAAGAAGTTTACAAAATAAAAATAATAGTTTAAGTAATATACAAAACATAAAACAGATTTCCTTTTCCGATAAAGGTTTATCGAATTCTAATAATATTAGTTTTGAAGTTCCAAATTTACTTAATTCTCCAACTTATAATAAAGAAAATACCCGTATATTTATGGTTACCGGACATTCTAGTTATTCTTATCAAGGGAATATAGAATTAGAAAAAAAATATAAAGTTTTAAAAGAAGATGTATTTAAAGATAAAAAATTCAAAAATTTTAGGCATTTAATGTTACAATCGACAGGATATGTTAATTTATTTTTTATAAGTTATATACTGGAATATATTATAAATTTATATCCTAATTTTTATAAAAAAATTATAGAATGTTATACACTAAAAGAAGCAAAAAAATTAAATTATTATTTTTTAAAGTATATAAATAAAACAAATGAACAATTAATAAATAAATATTTTCGTAATATGATTATGAGTATATACAATTCTAAAGATAAAATTACAAATTTTAAAGTATTTCCAAATGATAAATTATTTTTACCTAAAAGACGATTTCATTTTTTAGAATTACCTATGAACGAACCTGAATATTTCGGTTTTTCACTAAAGCCACTTGGAATATATGATATAACCAAAAATAGTAATAATGATTTTTTTATTTTTCCGGATGAAATAAATAATATTTTTTTTGAACAAATGATAGAAAGTGAATTAAATTTAGAAAATCTTATTAAATATATGTTTAGAATACCGAATGAAATAACAAAAACAAAATTAATTAATTCGGGTAAAAAAGGTATAAAAAAATTAGAATGTTTAGAAAAAAAATGTAATTTAAATAAAACACTATTTGAAAGATATAATAATGTTGTTAAAGACTTAATAAATAAAGGTATTATCATTGAAGATTATTATACTAATTATCAAAATAATACATTTGAAGTTCCAGATTTATTTAATAGTATCAAATTTACTAAAAAAAAAGATTTACAAAACAAAAAACTTAAATTAGCACATAAAATTAATACTATTAAATATAATTTTGAAATATTAACTGATTATTGCTATAATAATATGAGGTTTTCTACAAAGGAAATATATAATATGATATATAATTCTCTTGATAATTTAGATGAAAACATATTATTTATAGACGGAGGTTGTGTAGGTTTTCCAGAAGGAATAGAAAGGAAGGATATAAATATGATGAAAAAAAATTCTTATTATCGGTCTAGAAATAATAACATATCTCCTATAAAAAAACCACCTAACAAATATAAAAAAAGAGAAATAAATAGTTATCAAAGTCTTGATATGCCTTATAGTTTTTCAAATTCAAAAAAAATAAACTCACAAACCCCTACACCTCCTCTAATTGATTCTTATGGAAATTGGATATAAATATTTATTTATTTAAAAAAATATATTTTAATATTTAATATGGAATGTTCAATTTGTTTAGAAAGTATTAAAAATGAGAATAGACATATATTAGATTGTAAACATACTTTTCATAGAAGTTGTCTGTTATATGTAGATAATCAATTATGTCCTTTGTGTCGTAAACCATTTATATTAGGAAATGTAGGATTTGGTTTAAAGAAAATATGTAGATGTCCAAATGGTTATTATCCTTTATGTGAAGGTTGCGAGTGTCGTTTTTGTTACGGGTTTCCTATTGATAAAATTTTATAATTAAATACTATTTAATATGTAAATAATGTGTTTACAATGTCATTTGAATTTATCTAGTAATGATCTTTATAATCAATTAAAAAATTTAAAAGAAGAAGATTTTCAATATATAAATGATACTAGTATTAGTCATTTTTTGATAGCCTCAACTGGTTTTAATTGAATAAAAGTAAGAGAAATTGCTATTTAAGTAATAGAGAAATAGAAAAGTCAAAAGATATGGATTTACATAAAAATTGGTATATATAAAAAATAATTTAATTAAAGAGGGAAATATGAAAGAATTTGGGATCATATTTATCTTATATTTAATCTTTATCTAATCCTTATACATTAATCCCCCCATTCCCGAATGTATTTTCAGAACATTATAATTAATAGCATATATAGTAATATATAAGGTATCGTCTTGAACTGTATTATCGTCAATAATATCAATATTAAGTTGTGAATTATCAATTCTGCTGAAATTCAAAAATCCACTGGGTTGAAATTGACATGTATTTACGCCAAAATTATAATTATAAACGGATTTATCGTCTGGAACATTTCTACATCTTTTATATGGTTCAATGTATCGGAAAAATTCTCCATTTCTCCTGTTAAATCTTTCTTGTCCGTTAAGTAATAATTGGACACTATCTATAAAATTCAATTCATCTTTTTTAAGTGGTTCGGTAGGTTCCACCGCCAATCGCGGATAATAATCAAACCATAAATTATCATTATCACTTGTTAATGTTTTTACAAACCAAAATAATGATTTAACAGGGTGATTAAATTCCAAATCTATTTTAACACTTTTTTGAGAATATTGGATACTATTATTATCGTTTTTTTGGTGTTGTGTTATCAAATATTCGTGAGACCTTGACGCAAATTCCTTTCTTTCATCTATATCTAAATAAACATAATCCGCATATAACCTACAACTAGTAATACTTACTGGCGTGGGTATTTCGCTACTTTGGTAATAACATTCTGAAAATTTTCTAAATTCAACTTGTATTTCTACGTCGTGATACTGCATTGATACTAATGGTAAGGAACTACCGATATTCCTACAAAACCAAAACTCCAGAGGAACATATAATCTCATTGCTTTATCATTATCATTAACTCCGTCATATGATTTATGATAACCTATTAGTTTATGATATGTATTTCTTTTTCCTTCTTCTAAATAAAATTCGGAATAAATATCTAATAATTGTCCGTCCATTCTGTCAATTATTTCACCACCTATTAATAACTGAACTTCTTTTATCAAAGCATTTCCAATACCATTAGTCCACGCTATTTTACCTTCCTCTAATTCTTGAATTTCTTCTGCAGTTTTACCTTCTTCACTTATATCTTTTTCTGCTGATATATTCTCGGGAAAATTTGGTAAACTTATTTCTAAAAAGCATTTATTGAGTAAATCTCCATGTCGTCCTACTTTACAAACTGATTTGAGACCGAAATCTACTGTCTGGTTAAATTGTAATGGTATTGATTCAATTGCGAAGTTAGTGTGTTTTTTATGAACTTGTTTAAAATATGAAATTTGAGGATTAGACGTTAAATATTTTCCTTGTTTTCCGCTTGAAACTAATTGTAATAAACCTCCTCCCATTTTTTATTTATATATTACTTAGAATATTTAAATAATATATAAAATTGAATAACAAAAATATGAAAAAGTAAAATATCAAAATGAGTTTGGAACAATATTTAGTAGAATTGAAGAAAATTTCTCTGTTTATACAGAAAGAACTTAGTAAATATCATAATAATACAGAAGAATTGTATAATCAAGGTCCGGGAATAGGATATACTTATACGGAAGATAGAAAGAAAACTGGAAAACATTATGATTATATCTGTTTCGATTCTTCTTTTAGCAACATAGAAACAGAAGTAGGAGGTTTCCAATTATGTACTAGTTCGGGATATAAAACAACAGATAAAGAGTATTATACCAAAATCAATAATATAATACAAACATTGGGTTTGGTGAAGAAAGAAAGGGAAATTTATAACTATAATTCTTCATCAAAACTATACGAAACATATTATGAAATGAAATTTATCACACTAAATATTCATACATATGAAGAAATTAAACAAATGTGGAAACAAGTTAAATAAGTTTACTCCAAATGAAGTAAGAAATCATTTTCAAATAACCACATAAAAAAATTCAATTGACCCAATGAACTTTTTATTTCTTTATCATTAATAATAAATCTACTGATTATAGAAGGGTCTTTTTCAAAAGGAAAATAATATTTATATAATTCTATCGCAATATTATATTGTTCATTAATTTCTTCATTATTTTCTATTAATTTCATAGTTTTATCGAAAATGTCATTAGATTTGTCTAATATTTTTTCTAATCTGATAAAGTTTTTTTCTTCAGAGAAATAAGAAAGTGTTTGTATTTTTTTAAGATAATGGATATTAGGGAAATCCAATCTTTTGTTTGTAAAAGTATGTAATTCTTTCTTAGAGAAAGTATTAGCACAACTTTTTGCAATTAATGCTGATAAAAAAATAGAAGAAACAAAAATATAGATATACATTTTATTTCTAATATATATATTTATATTGTTTAATCAAACGCTATTAATATTTGCTAAACACATTAATATTATATTATTTAATTTTAAAACTTTTTCTTTACTTTTTTTAAATTCTTCATATGTTCTAATAATTGTGCTTGTGAAGGGATACGCAAATCAGTTTTAGGTTCTTCTAATTTCTGTTTACTAACTTTATTAAGAGTTATATTTCCAAAATTCATAGCTAGAGGCGGAGGAGCGGGAGGAATGGGTAAAGCCCGTTTCTTTTTAGTATTACCTATTAAGGTATCTAATATATTAGGGTTTAGTCCATCCATAAGCATTTTATTTTTAACTGCTTGTTCTGGTATTCTCATTTTAATCATTTTCAAATACTTACTATAATGTCTTTCTTCTATACTTTCTTCAATTGTTTCTTCTATAGGTTCTTCATTTGAGAAGGAATATTGTTTTAGAATATCAGGTAATTTGATTTCTGCTTGAGCAATAAACCAGTTAAATCCATATGTATCATTAAAAAACCAGATACTTTCAAGATGTAAAATGTATCTAATAAAACAGTTAGGTCTAAGTGTTTGGTCTTTAATGGTTTGTCTATTAGAATTGAATATTTTTAGATATGGTTTTCCGTTCATACTATGAATTTTAGTTCTAAAATTGTAAGTTTTTATATTTTCATCTCTTTTGAATAATTGTTTTTTTTCTTTAAGAGAACTAATAAATTTGAGTTTGGCTAAGTTTTTTTTCCTAATACGTATTTTAAGGTTTCTTTGTATTTTTTCAATAATTTTATAAAAATCAATTATTTGCTTAGAGTTTTCAGAAATATTATCTGAATCACTAACTTCTAATAATAGGTCTAAATGAATTTTATTTTCTAAATTACCTTCAAAACTACTAGGTGAATACCTATTATAAATATAGGGTGTTTGTATATACATTTTATCTGAAATATCATTTGGAAATTTATAAACTATTTGTTGGGTTCTATATTGCTCCGATATAAATTGTTTGTCTAAACATACTACTTTCTTTATTAATATTTTATCATATTCACGTAAGATAGACATAATTACTTAATAAATATAAAATAAAAAAATCAATCAATTTTATTATTTAACTATTAATTTACTTTTTCATTTGCCTTTCAAAGTCAAATTGTCCTCGCAACATTTACACCAACTAGGGCAGAAATGTTTTGGATCATATTTTTGCTTTGGTTTAAGTTTGAGGTTTGCTTCACAACAAGCACACCAACTTTGACAGAAATGTTTAGAATCGTATTGTTTAGTCATTTTCAGTTATAATATTTAAAGATTTTTAAGATTCAATTTTATTTAAAGAAGTTTAGTCATAAATAAAATAATTTTTTCTTTACAATCTAAATTTGGTTTTTTTGTAATAATTTTATCTGTTATTTTGTCGAATTTATTATTTATCAATTTACTGAGATTAAATAATAATTTTGTTTTACACATATAAAAATCTTCCATTCCTAATGCAGGTTTTTCATAAATAAATTTAATTTTTTTATTCTTATTAATGATAAAGGACACTAATTTATTATAAATTATATCAAAGTTTAAATTAATTTCTTGTTCTTTATATAACATACTTGATATATAATCACCAAAAAAATCAAGTCTAGCATTTATTACCATTTCATATTTTTCTTTAGAATTAATAATATCATTCATAATATTATATTTTTCACTCCATATATCTTTCCACATATCTTCATTATTATTTTTTTGAATAATAATTTTTTTAATATGAGTTTTAATTCTTAGACCAAAATATTTAATAATTTTATCTTCTGTAATAACATTATTATTTATTATCCATTTGGCGCCATCGAATATTTGTAAATGTTCCCATGTTTGTATATAAATATCTAATTTTCCAAATCTTTCAATTAACATTTTAATAAAGAATTTAAGATTATCATTATTAAAACCGTCTTTAATATGTCCTTCCAAAATAATGGCATATTTTTTATCACTTTTAATGAGATTTTTAAATTTTATATTTTTTTTATCTAATAAAGGTCTATTAATGCTAAAAATGTTAGTTATTTTAAAATCGAGTCCAGGTAAAGAATAAATTTTATTATTATTTTTAAAAATAAGGATACTATTTTTATTTTCAATAAGTTCTGTTTGTGATTCTATATACTTACAAAACTTTTTTTTATTTTTATTACAATATAAAACAACTCCTTTATTATTATAAAGTAAATTGTTATAACAATCGTTAATGGTATTATAACTTTGTCCTGTAAATAAATAAGGCCAAAATCTTTCAAGAATATATCCTTGAAAAGAACCTTGTGCATCTGTTTCTAATAAAAACTTTTTTAGTTTAATATAAACTTCTTTAGGGTGTCTTAAAATACATTTTTTTTTTACGAAAAAACAAGCAGACCAAATATATTTAACAATTTTTTTAGGTTTTTTTATATTAATTTTATTACATAGATATTCAAATACATTATTATTATTTCTATATTTATTTAAAAATTGTGTATGATTGAGTTCAAACCAACAATCATAAAAATTACTATGTCCGGTTACTTGTAAATTATCTGATTTAATAAAATATTCTATACATCTATATTTGTCTATATTATAACAGTTATTATTTTTAATATAATGGTCTGGTGGTATATTACATTCTTTTTTCCATCTAATTGTTAAAGACTGGATTGGTTTTATAGTATATTTATTCTTAATCTTTTCTTCGAAAAAATGTAAAAAATCGGGGGAATGTTCAAATGGATCTGCTTGCGTAAACCACAAATTTGTTGGTAAATCATAATAATTATTTATTATATAATCTAGGTATGTTCCTCCTTCTCTTCCTAAATTTTTAACACTGTAAATAATAACTCTCGAATCTGTAAATTGATTAATATTTCTACGACCTTTATTATAAATAATAATTTTATGTATCCATTTGTGTTTTAATAGTTCATTAACCCAATTTAAATTTTCGTTATATCTAGAAATAACTATATGATTTTTAATCATTAAAATATTAATTTAATTATTATATTTTTTTTTTAAATATATAACTTTATATATATTGTGAGCATCTTGAATATTTTTACATTTATCATATGAAGATATTTTTCCTAAAATATCTATATGTGGTAATACTTTATTATTATTCAGTATTACAAAACTATTATGATTATGAATAACTTTATAATTACTAAGATTTTTGAAAACTATTATTTTTTTTATTTTATTATATATTCCAACAAAATTATTATTACTAAATAATTCTTTATAACATCCATTTAATGATAAATAACTTATACCAGTAAAAAGATAATGCCAAAATCTTTCTAATACATATCCCCTGACACCGCCTTGTGAATTTAATTCAACTAAGTAATTTCGTAATTCTTGATAAACTTCTTTTTTATGTCTTAAAATCATATTTTTATGTACATAGAAACACGCAGAAACAGTATGTACCATTATTAAGTTAGGTTTTTTAATTTTTAATCTATCGCATAAATTATCATAAATACCATACTTATGTTTTGTAATAAATCCTGTTTCATTTTCGTATATTTTACTAAGCTCTTCTTTTGTTCCATAATTATGTCCTACTATATCTAACGATATTTTACTAAAATAAAATATACTACACCTACAATTATTTATATTATAAGCATTTATCAAGGACTCATTTAAAGGGTAATTATCTATATATTTACAAGTTAAATTTTGAAAATCTTTATTATATTTTAGTTTAATATTTAAATTAAAAAAATTAAGAAAATCAGGAGAATGAATAAATGGGTCTGCTTGTATAAACCATAATTTATCATGTAAATTATCATAATTTGAAATAATAAAATCTAAATAGGTATATCCTTCTCTTCCTATATTTTCAACATTAAGTATTATAATTTTTGGATTTATTAAATATTCTAAATTATGGGGTCCCTTATTATAAATGATAATTTGATTAATCCATTTTTTATTTATAATTTTATTTATCCAATCTATATTTTCTTTAAATCTAGATATAACAATACATGAAAACATAATTATATATATTAAAAAATAAACTTATATTAACCTTAATTTACTATTTAAGAAATTTTTTAAATTATAAAATAATGTCATATGATTTTATTATTGTCGGATGTGGATTAAGTGGTGCGGTTTTAGCAGAAAGAATTGCTAATAAATTTAAAAAGAAGGTATTAATTATAGATAAACGAAACCATATAGGGGGTAATTGTTATGATTATATTGATAAAGAAACTAATATTCGGGTAAATAAATATGGGGCTCATTTATTTCATACTAATGACAAAGATGTATGGGAATATATAAATAAATTTGACAAATGGGAAAGGTGGGAACATAAAGTATTATCTTATGTAGATAATAAATTTGTTTCTATGCCGGTGAATATAACAACTATTAATGAATTATGTAATCAAAATTTAGAAAACGGAGAAGATGTAAAAGTGTGGTTAAATGAAAATCAAGTAAAATATGAAAACATTCAGAATAGTGAAGAAATGGCTAAATCGCGAATAGGGAATGAATTATATGAAAAAATGGTAAAGGAATATACATATAAACAATGGAATAAATATCCAAATGAGTTAGATAAGTCTGTTTTAGAGAGAATACCAATAAGACCTAATTTTGATACAAGGTATTTTAATGATAAATATCAAGCATTACCTAAATATGGATATACACATTTTTTTGAAAGATTATTGGATAATCCTTTAATAGAAGTAAGATTGGAAACTGATTTTTTCAAATTTAGGGAAGAAAATGATTTATCAAATGTAAAAATAATATATACTGGTCCAATAGATAGTTATTATTCAAATTTAGGATTACCTAAACTGGAATATAGGAGTATTGATTTTAAATATGAGATTCATAAAAATATGAATTATTATCAACCAAATTCGGTAGTAAATTATCCCGAAAAAGAATATCCTTATACCAGAATAGTAGAATATAAACATTTTCGTAATCAAAAATCGAAAGATACAATAATAGTTTCGGAAACTACAAATGATAAGGGGGAACCATATTATCCTATTCCCAATAAGAAAAATATGGAATTATATGAAAAATATAAAAAAATGGCAGAAAAAGAAAAAAATGTTTATTTTGTGGGGAGATTAGCTAACTATAAATATTTTAATATGGATGAGGCGATAAAAAATGTATTAGAATTAGTTAATAATCATCTAAAATTTGACTCAATATAAATTCATTATTATCTTTTTTAATATCATTTTCTATAATATTATTTAATTCTTTATACATATTTAAATTTTTCCACCAATTATGTTTTATAATTTTACCCCATGGACAATTTATTATATCATGCTTAAAAATATAAAAAAAATTTTTATTTTTTAATATAAAATTGCTGATATAGAATTGGTCATATGGCCACATATTAATATATCTTTTATCTTTGTTTAATATTTTTATTATATATTTATACATATTAATTGTAAATGTGTTAACTTTTATTATAAAACTTCCACTATTAATAAATGTATTATTATATTTAAATTTAGGTAATTTATCTGGACAAAATGGTAATGGATCTCTTGAAAAACAACCATATTTTTTATTATTAAATTTTAATAAATCTATAATATTCTTTATTTTATCTTGATTATGTATCCATGCGTCTGAATCTAAAAAAATAATAATATCATTCTTATTTAATGAATTTAATAAATCATTAATTATATAAATTTTAATTATAGCAGGGTGTATATTTAGATATTTATCTAAATCTATTTTTATAAATTTATAATTATAATTTAAATAATCTGCAGATTTTTTATTTGCTTTTTGTGATAATAATAAATAATCTAAATCTAATCTATTATCAGTTTGTATAATAAATATATTAATATCTAAATTTTTAAAATTATTACCAAAACAAATAATTTTTTTTGAATTATTAAATATTTCTTGATAATGACACCACTCTTCGGAAAACACTATATTTTTATGTAAAATTGCCGGTATAAAAGTAAAGGTACTTCTTCCAATAATTAAGTTTTTACATATTAACATTAAATAAATATCATAATCAATATCAGGATTATTAATTATGTAATCATTAATTTTATTATTTGGTATTTTTAAAAAAGAATTACATTTTAATAATAATTCCCTACATAATTCAAAATCAAGTTCATTTTGTGTTCCCATAAGATAAATTTTTGTATTAAATTTATAATAAACATATTTAATTAATTTTAATAATTTTTCTTTTCCAAAAAAGCTTTGAAAGTTATAATTTGGATTATAACTATTAATTGGTCCTACATCTCCTAATCTTATATATATTATTGTTTCTTGACTTATTTTTTTAAAAAAATTACTGTTTAAATTTTTATATTTTTTATCATACATTAATCTTAATTGATAATAAAATGGTGATTTATAAAATAATTCAGGAAAGGGTATATTATTTGGATTTTTTATTTTTTGAAAAATTTTTTTAAGTGGCAAATAACCAGAATCACAATTAATTAAATCAGAATTAATTAATTCAATATTATTAGTTCTACTACTTCTTTGTAATAATAGTTTATGAACTATATTATTCTTATATCTATTACATAATTCAGAACAATTATGGTAAAGTTTATATTTATTGGTATAAGATAAAAATATAGATAATATCCAAGGTAAAGAATTAGATCCATATCGATCGCCTCTTGCTGATATATAAATTTTTTTATTCATTTATAGTTATTTATTATAAATTAAGTTTAATTTAATAAATCCTTATAATTAAAACAAATTTATAATAAATAACTATAAATGAATATTAATTATAAAGATATAATAAATAAAAATATTTTTGTTTTTATAAGTAATAATAACAATATTATAAAAGAAAATTGTAAGATTAATAATAATATATGTAAAAAATATAATTTGAAATTAACATTATTAAATTTTAATAATATAGACGATTATATTACTATTGATCATAATATAAATAATATAAATACTGAATTAAAAATGAATATACTAAAATATTATATTTTACATAAATACGGTGGAGTGTGGCTTAAAGAAAATACTATGATTATCAAAAATTTTAATAAAATAATTAATAATAAAGAAATAATTCTGGAAGATAATAATTTATTATTTTTAAAAAATAATAGCGAATGTTCTAATTTTTGTATAGATTATATCGAGGGATTATTCTATAAAAATAAAATAATAAATTTTAATACCATTGAGTTAAATAAAAATTTAAAAATTAATTTTAATGATAAAATAGAAAATATTGATAATATATTTTATAAAAATAAATTTTTTTTTAAAAATTATATAATTTCAAGAAATAAATCATTAAAAATATTTAATAATTATTATTTTATAAAAATACCAATTATTTACAAATA
>TARA_B110001469_G_scaffold99708_1_pt1 | contig 14241 bp, 18 predicted proteins | sample TARA_B110001469 | Tara Oceans TARA_B110001469 (sample SAMEA4397034) | marine metagenome | biome: Polar Biome; feature: [SRF] surface water layer (ENVO:00010504); material: water (ENVO:00002006), including particulate matter (ENVO:01000060) such as... | depth 5 m
ACTCAATAATTTACTTTTTGAGAAACCAGGAACTCTCTTACTAAAATTACTTAGTGCCTGTTCAGAATAATCAACTACATAAGTATTTATGAATTTATTTACAAATAAATACTCTGCTTCATATGAGTTACCACAACCAGGGATTAATATTTTTATTGTTTTATCATTAAGTTGATCAAAATATTCTTTTAAAGGAGTAGTTATTATTCCAACATCCCATCCTGTTTTAGATTCAATATATCTGTTATTCCAAAAGTCCTTATTTAACAATACACTCTTTTTCATCATTTACTTAGGTAATTTTAATATCATGTTTTCTCCAAGAGTAAAACTATCAGCATGCCCAGTAGCTTTATCTGATTTTACATGAACATGCATATTTGTTGTATGATGTGTGAAAATGGCATGATGTTTATTCGAATAAAAACCTAACATTTCTACTGTTTGATTTTCAAGCGTACCATATAATCCTGAATGAATATGTTTCTCGTGGGAATGTTCTGTATCTCCCTCAGGCCAATCAATTACATGCCAATCAAATGACTTGGCAACCCCTTCTATCATAAATGGAAATGGCTTTTCAACATCTATCCCATTTTCATAAGCAGTTTTCTCTACAAAAGTCTCAAAATCTTCATAAGACATAACTGTATTTGGGATGTTTATTGACCCCCATTCTTCTACAGTAGCATAAACCAATAAACATGCTTTTTTTTCAAATGAATTATCAATCATCATTATTTTAGTAGTGTCGTTATTCTCTACATAAGAAATACTTGGAACTCCATCAAGGATTAAAACTTCTCCTTTAAGATTCTCTACAGCACCCAAAGCATATAAATGATTCATATCTTTTAACTCATCAAGAGTTACTTTTGAAGATAAATCACCTTTATGCATCATGTTTTTGAGTGCACCATAATGATGTACATCTACCTCCTTATCATTTGATCTAGAGCATGAAGTCATAATTATTATAAGGGAAAGAATTAGTATTCTCATAGTTTAAGAAATTTAAAGTTTTTGTTGGTTGTTTTTATAAAATATACTCCTGAATTAAGATGACTTACATCTATATTTTCTTCATTAGTATTAAGTGTTGTTTTAAAGATTAATTTTCCAAATGAATCATATATATTTATTTCTCCTTTTACATTAACAAGATTGATTTTTCCATTTGTTGGGTTAGGGTAAATATAAGAATCTCCACTCAACTCATCTACTGAAGAAATAAATCCAGATATGTTAACAGGAACCATTTGTATACTTTCAATATTTTGAGTATTTAAGTTAAAATACTTAACAGATATAGAGTCAATAATCTCAGATGTGCTTTGCAATAAAACTTGATACCGTTCTCCTGGTAACACATCTAATGTGTCAGATATTTCAATACTAGGTAATGGTCTTCCATCAGAAGATATAATACGAGCGTTCAAGTGCATGGGAAAATGAAATTTATTACCGTAATAACCAATATTTGCCAATCTCAATAAAATAGTTTCATTCGCTTTTGCAGTTATAGCCGCTACATTAGTATCAAGCAATTGATGTTCCGACCTTCCGTTTACTAAAAAATATTGAGGATTATAATCAGGTAATAATCTCAGGTGTGTTGTTGTATCATGCACTGCATTTATTATAGAATCAGTATGCCAAACAGTATCTAGCTCTGATGTCATCCATGCATATTCCTTATGAAAGGCATATCCTCCATCCCAAGTTTCACTAGGGTTCTGAGCATCAACTATTAGCAAACCATACATACCCGCCTGTACATGTAAGGATGAAGTAAAATGACAATGATATAAATAAGTACCAGGGTGTGGTGCCTTAAAATAATATGATTTTGTTTCATTATGCCCAACTTCCCATGAAAGGTGAGGAACTCCATCATTCCATTGGTCAACATCCAAACCATGCAAATGAATAGTATGAGAAGCACCTTGCGACATATTTCTTAATTGTAATTGCACAGAATCTCCTTCAGTATACCTTAGTGTTGGACCTGGAATGTCAATAGGAGAACCCATTAATGGAGTAAATCCCATTAACATTGTATTATTCCCATCCCATAATGTATGTTGGGGTGCAATATCCATCTTTGAAAAGATAAATGTATTAGTCATTTGTTGTGCCATTGAAACGAATGCTATAGTAATCATTCCAAATATTAAAATTATTTTCTTCATCATGGTGTTATTAGAATTGTAGAAAACATACCATTAGGATACATATTATTACCTGTTACTGCAGCCAAATTATGGTCATGAATAGGATATTCCCCCTCTTTGTCTGGAGTTATCTTTAACACAATTGTTTCCATAGGATAAATAGGGAAAGTATCTTTTTCTCTATTTAGATGAGATGCATTTCTTGATGAATATTTTATTGTTGCATGATATCCATGAAAATGCATGGAGTGAATACTTAAACCTGTATTTGTAATATACAAGAATAAGTTTTCTCCAACTTGACCAGTAATTCTTGCAAGAGTATCACCATTTATATTTGGATTACTTACAGAATTTATAGTAAAGTACTTTGGGTCGTATTGATTCCAATTTACAGGATTACCATTAAACAATTCGTTATTCCAATCCGAATTATGCTCTTTAATATTCCAATAAAAACAAGAAAATGGATGGTTCTTCACCACTATCATACCTGCTAATCCTAAATAAGTGTTTTTAGGAAAATCAGATGGGTCATGATAAATATAAGAACCTTTAGCAGTAAATATTGTTTGTAAAAATGAAGAATCATTTGCAGGAATACTTATAACAGAACTAACTCCCTTTATAACAAAATCATGCACTAAAGAGTCAGTGTTAAAAACCCACAAATCCAAAGTATCTCCTTGCATTAAATTAATAATCGGATTTTTCTGATTATAAGTAGGAGTTTCATTAAAAGTGATGTAAGGGACCTTAGTACTATCTACTGTTAATAGAGAATCTGAAATAATGTAAAGCGATTGATTAATAGTTGCAGAAAAACTATTAAAAGAAAGCAATACTCCAAAGATAAAACTCAGAAGTAATTTATTCATTTTTAGTAATTTTTTGAGTTCCAATCATCTCACTATCAAAGTAAGTATTTACAAAATATACACCTGATTTTAATTGACTAATATCAATTAACTTTTCAGTTGTAGATGTAAAATAAGTATTCATTACCTCTCTACCAGAAATATCATAAGTTTTTAAAACATTGAATTTTGAATCAGCTCCTACTGTAATAAAATCAGTTGATGGATTTGGGTAAACTGATAAATTATTTACACTAATGTCATTAATTCCTGTAGAGAACGAATTTACTATCCAAGTACAAGTATCTCCTATATCATTAGGATTGTTAGCGTCAAAAACTCTAACCCTAACAATTCCACCTCCTTGTAAATCTCCCATTGGATTTACTGTTAGCTTAGTATACCCTTTCAAAGTATCAAAAATTGGGTCCATTTGATTAAAAGTACCTGCTACTGGAATTTCTCCAAAGCAAGTACCATAAATACATATCATACCATCCCAAGTAATTGGGATAGTATTGTAAACCACTTCAACACCTAAAACTAAAGTATCATTAGTGATATTCTGTTGTTCAATCAAGTATTCTGAATAAGCAGTTGGGTCTAAATTATCTATAATAATAGTGTCCTGAGGAACCCAATTATAAGTTAATTGAGCAAAACTATTTACAGAAAATAAAGAAACCGTGATAATTAATATTAGATTTTTCATAACTATTCTTTTATGAAAAGTGTATTGTACTTTTCTGATTTCACAATATAAGTACCCTTACTTAATTCAGACACATCAAAAGTTCCATTAGTAATATCCATTACTTTTTTACCGTTTACATCAAATACCTCAGCAGCACCATTTAATCCTTCTATAGTTAATACATCAGTTGCAGGGTTTGGAAAAACAGAAATAGGATTAGTTACCACTTCATTTATTGCTGTTGTACCTTCTTCTAGAACATAAATAGTGCCATACTTATCTGAAGCTCCTGAATTGTTTCCACAATGAAACTTATAAGTACCAACTGTATTTAATTGAAAAGTAGTTGTTGGAATTGAAGACGAAACCGTTTGTGTAACAAATGGAATTGGAGTTGAAGCAGCTCCAGTATTAGGATGACTTTCAGTCATTGGGTGTGCTTGACCTCCACCATGTTTAAAAGTAATGGTTTCTCCTATAGTAACTGTTAAAGACATATCATTTGAAGTAGGAACTGTTGTAATTCCTGTATGAGCAATTGTCATTTCTTGTGCCATTGCAAATGTACCTACAAAAGCAAGTGCTAGTGTTAAAATTGTTTTTTTCATTATATTTATTTTTAAAGTTCTTAAATTTGTTTTCATTTTGTTTGTTTTTATATCCCTCATAAAAAAATAAGAAGGATAGATTAATAATTATTTTATTGTTTTATAAATTTAGTTGTTGTGCTCCCTGCTTTAATAAAGTAAACCCCATTACTCAATTTACTTACATCAATAGTTGAAATCATCTCTGTTAACATCCCTTTGAACATTAATTCTCCTTTAACATCAATGATTTGAATTTCTTGATTTACTGAATTCTTTAATTTCACCTGAATTTTGTCATTCGCAGGATTAGGGTAGATTGAGAATGTTTCTGTTTCAATCGTTTCTACTGCAGTTGAGCCATTATCAACAACAGTAAACTGCCCCATCATTCCTTCATCTTCATGTACAAGCATATGACAATGGTACATGAAAGGTACATTAGCATCTGCAAAGTCATCAAACTTGGCAATAAATTTTGCGTTACCTTGATGCCCAGGTATTAGGAGTATATCTTTCCAACCCTGCATATGTAAAGGAGGTGCGGCACCATTAATTTCTAAGATATTAAACTGAATATCATGTATATGAAAAGGATGGGCAATAGGAGTTTGATTGGTAAATGACCATATTTCTTTATTATTAAGAGGAATCACATGATTAACTTGACTCATATCAAATGTATTTCCATTAATTAAAAAAGGACCACTTTGCCCGCCTGTACTAGTAAAAGTAAATTGTCTGTTCTCATCAATATTAGTTTGACTATAAGGGTTGACAGAAACTAAAGTAGCTGGTATTGTAGTAATAGGATTTGAGGTTTGAGCAATTACATTTAAAGATAACATAGTAAAATCAGCACCATTAAGTGGGTTGTTATTATAATTCTGAATTGCACCCCCACCCATCATATTTCCTGCACCATAAGTACTTGATGGAATTCCAGTTCCATAATTTAAAATTGAAACATTTTGACCTAGCATTCCTGATAAGTCAACTAAAATCTCATACCTTTCACCAGGCGCTATTAATAACCTGTTATTTTGAACTGGTGCAGAAAGCAAGCCTCCATCAGAACCTATTACCCAAAAATCATTCCCATTACTTAATCCTAAATTATAAACTCGCATAGGAGAACCATTTAATATTCTAAACCTTACAACTTGTGCTGGAGCTTCAAAATATGCGTTTCTAGTTGCATTTGCCAAAAACAAAGTATCCATAGCACTATTCATCATATCAGCATCAATTTGATAATTAGCGTCCATAACTTTTGTTTGTAATACTAAAGGTATATCATCTATTCCATAAGTTCTAGGTAAAGCTAAAGCAGACTCAACTATATCTCTATTGATTATTAATCCTGAAACCCCCATCATTACATGTTTATAGGTTTTATGATGTAAGTGTGGGTGATACCACATTGTTGATGCTCTATCCATAGCAGTCCAAGTTGGAGTCCATGTAGTGTTTGGGTAAATTTTTGAGTGAGGACCACCATCCATTATTGAAGGGAGATGAGCACCATGCCAATGCATAGTAGTTGTATCAATTAACTTATTTTCAACATTCATTGTGACTACATCACCTTTATTAATAATAAGAGTAGGTCCAAGAATTGCACCATTTACTCCAGCAGTCTGAGTGAAAAATCCAGGAAATATTTCTAAGGAATCATAATCAACAACAAGGCTGTAGTTAGGTCCTGTTAAAGTTGGCGGGATTAATAATGGGTTTTGAATTTGTGCTGTTAATGTACTTGTTGCAATCAACACCATTGCAGATAATAATATTTTTTTCATTTTTATAAGATTTTAAATTAATTAGGATAATGCTTCAAAATAATAAAACATAACCAAATTAGTCTGTAACAATTGTTACATAGCTAAATTGGAGCATAAAAAACTAAATCTTATAAGAGGAAAGACTGTATCTGGGACAATATGGGCTTATTCACCAGAGGCGGTACGTCAGCATAATGATTAATTGTAAATAATTCAGATTTCGAAATCTTATAATTTTCAAATAATAATGTTAAAAATGGAAGAGAAACGGAAAAATCAACTGGCTCACCACATTTACACTTTTCAGTTTCAAAATCAAATTGTAATAATTTTGATTCCTTTTGAGGTTTATTCTCTTTTTCTGAATTAATACAAGATTTGACAAGTTTCTTTTTCATACAACAAGAAGTTGTTTTTTCTTGCATCTTACAAGTTGAAACATCAGTACCAACAAATACTCTCTCCCCCTTAGCACATTGAATCTTAGTAACATGCATTCCCATTGATAATAGCAAAGTAAATATTACCATAGGGATTAAGATGATATTTTTAAAAATCTGTTTCATTTCAACTGCAAAGATACTAATTTTGAGATGATTGAAAAACCTATTCAATTCAATTCTTATCCATTCAAAAATATTGATACTAAAAAAATATTAAAAATTATTCAACTATAAACTTTGCACCTAAGGTTAAAATATTAGCAGTAAATGTTGAATTTCTACTATAATTAGCATATTTAATATCAATAGTTTTCAATCCAATTTTCCAAATATTAATATCAGAGAAAATATCAGTATATGACAAACCTAAACTATATTGATTAGCAGCATATGCTGACAAGTCATTATCTGATGTATAATAGGTCTCAGTTGATAGATGCTCATCATAACTATCAAAATAGATAGATGCTGTCTGATTGTAAAATCTATAAGCAGGGTAAATTGTGAATTTAGAAGATAATTTAACTGGTACCTCAATACTTATAGTATTTGAGGAAATACCCCAATCATCAGCATAATATCGATAGAATGACTTTAATATAAAGTTTTCATTAATATAAAGACTCATTCTATTACCTATAGATGTTTTATACCTAGTATTTGGTAAGCGTTCAATATCATTAGCCAACTGAAAGTCCTCAATAAATGAATTCTCAACATCTTTAAAATAAATTCTATGAAAAGGTGTAGATAATAAGCCCTGCTGTTTAATTATATCTAAATTAAATGATGTTTGCAAATTCTTTGAGAGAATCTGAGACAATCCAAAGCTTAAAGAATATGAATTTCTTGATCTATCAATAAGGGGTGTAAAATACTTTTCAGGTGAATAAGCCGCCCCACCAACAGTATACAAGCTAATGTCAAAATCATCATCATCATCATCATCATCTTTACTTTTATTATTTGAATTATTAGTTCTTAATTCAACTGGATATAAAAGCTTCCACTCATCAAAATAGATATTGGAATTAATACTCATTTCAGTATTTTTTCTATTAAATAAACTGGTATATCCTAAACCAAAACCTAAAGAGGAATAATCATATTCGTCAGCAACTGAAATTTTAGTATTAACTATTTTATTTCTATCATCAGAATAATGTAAGTATGTTAAAGAATAACTAGTCCACTCATCTTCTTTAGAAGCACCACTACTTGCATTAAATGGAGTAGCAATATTCTTCTTACTAAAGGGATTAATATTACTTGATGAAGCGGATGTATATGATGAAATTCCTGCGTCAAATTTTATAACACCATCATCTTTTAAAGGGACTGAGATGATAATAGTTGCAGTAGCATCTTGTAATTCTTCAGTGCCCAACCCTCCACAAACAGCTGCACTGTCTCCTTTCTGATTGTATAAACTGGATATCATGTCAATTTCTATACCCTCTAAAACTCTTTTCTTATATGTGTTATCTTGAGCAAATGAGTTTAAAACTGTTAAGAGTATGCCAAATAATATAATTATTTTTTTCATTTTTAAGATTTTAATTACAACCACAGCCACCACCAGTTTTTCCACCATTTGCACCAACTGCAGCTTCTCTGTAAGAATGAACGGTTGCTATATTTCGCTCTATTGACTTCTCACCTAAAATCATATCTGAGTCATTAATATTTACCATTTCATATTCCTTTACAACAACACATGAAGTTAGTGTTGCAACAGTAAGAAAAAGTAATAAGTAACTTAATTTCATTGTTTATCAATTTTTATATTATTTGAGGCAGTAATACCACCATCTATATCAATAATTACACATTCAGTATCATGTAACTGATTTACTCTATCTAGCCCAACTTCTTTACCCATCACAAAAACTGCTGTCGCTAAGGCATCTGCTAACTCTGCATTTATAGAGAAAATTGTTACACTTGCAATGCCTTGTGCTGGAATTCCTGTTTTTGGATTAATTATATGAGAATACTTTTGTCCATTAATTACAGTAAACTTCTCATAATTACCTGAAGTTACAATTGAACCTTCTGAAAAAGGTAAAATTGCAAATATACCTTCTTTACTAAATGGATTAGTAATAGCAACTTTCCAAGGTTCTCCAGTAGCTTGTTTCCCCCAAATACTTAAGTCGCCAGATGCATTAATTATCCCTGAAACAACCTTATTATCTACTAAAACTTTTTTTGCTTTATATGCTGCATAACCTTTCCCTATTCCTCCAAAAGAAATTTTCATTCCTTTATTTTTTAAGAAAACAGTATGATTTATATTATCTAAAATTATATTTTCATAACCTACTTTACTAAGAGAGCTCTCTATTTCACTATCTAAAGGGAGATTAGTCATACTACCATCAAACACCCAAATATTATCCATTAAAGAAAATGTAATATCAAAAGCGCCATCAGTCAATTGAGATATTGCAATTGAACGACTGATTAAGTTATATAACTCTAAATCTACTTTTACAGGAATCAACCCTGCATTTCTATTTATCAATGAGGTTTGAGATAACTTATCCCATGAGGATATTAAAGATTCAATTCGTTTTATTTCATCTACTGCTAATCCGATTAATACACTTGCACTACCTTTATTTTCAGCAACTACAGTTATTTCAAACTGATTACCCATCAATATTAATTTTTCAGAAAAATTATCTTGAGATTTAACAGAAAAAACTATAAAAAACATTAAAAAAAATATAATACCTCTCATAAATTAAAACGATTTAATAATTTCAATGTATTTATCAGGACTTACCTTTTTATATGCTGTTGTTCCAATAACTTTACCATTATAATCAACTACAACTACAAAAGGAAAATAGCCAACAGTATTGTATTTCTCAGCTAAAATATTATTATGTTCTTGTTGCGTTTCATTCAAAGCATTTTTTTTCCTTTTAGGGAAATCTACCTTTAGCATAACAAGGTTTTCATCAGAATAACTTATAAACTCTTGTGAAGTCCAAATCTCCTTATCTAACTTCATACAAGGAGCACACCAGTCTGAACCTTGAAAAACCATTACTATTGATTTACCTTCTTTTTCTGCTCTATCTTTTGCTACATCAAAATTAGTTTCCCAGTTTTGGGAAAACCCATTTGCAACAAAAAATAAAAGTACAACTACAATTCTTAATTTCATTTTGCAAAAGTATTATCTATTTTCATATTCTAGATTGGTTTTTTGGCGAATTTTATTTTTAATCAACACTGAAAAAGTGAATTTTTTAGTAGTTTTAAAAGTTATATTATAGTTTTCTTTGAAAGAATCTACAACATTAAAGCCTTCTTTAAATTGCTTTAGAAAATCCAATAAAGTTTTAGGGGTATTCCGAAACCAGCTGACCGCTTGCATTTCTTTTGGTGCATATATTTTTTCCCAATGTACTTTTTCCATAATTATAAAGTTGATGGACATACAAAATCAGAAAAGTTTATATTTAGTTCTTTCATAGCTCCAAATCCACCTTCAATATTTGTAATATTACTTTTACCGTTCTTCATTAATATTGAACATGCAATTACTGACCTATAACCACCAGCACAATGAATATAATTTTCATTACCCATAATAATTTTAGAACTATCTTCATCTAGAATTGATAAAGGAGTATTCACAGCACCCATCATATGTTCTGATAAATATTCAGATGATTTTCTAACATCTACTACCCTAATCTCGATATTTTCAGAATAAATACTTTCAAATTTATTAGGTGAGATAGAATTAATTATATGCAATTCACCTGTATTTTGTCCCCAAGCATCAACTCCACCACTTAAATGCCCCAAAACATTATCAAAACCTACACGAGATAAACGGATAGCAACTTCTTCCAACCTATCCTTATCACACACCAATAAAATTGGAGTTTCTACCTTCTTAATAATCGTTCCTACCCAAGGGGCAAAATCCCCATCAATTCCAATAAAAATAGAGTTTGGTATAAATCCATTTACAAAATCAGCAGCATCTCTTACATCTAAAACAATAACCCCTTCTAGCACTGACTTTGCTTTAAATTCCTCAACCGAAAGGGAAATATTTGCCTTAGCAATATTATCATTTTCAGGATTATACCCTTGCTTGTTTAAGCGTACATTTTCAGGGAAATAAGCCGGTGGAGGTAAAATACCCTCCGTTACTTCTTGTACAAATTCTTGCTTAGTCATATCCGCACGCAAAGCATAGTTAGTCGCTTTTTCATGCCCAATAGAACCAATTGTTTCCTTGCTCATATTTTTACCACAAGCCGAACCAGCTCCATGCCCAGGATATACAACTACATCATCAGGCAAAGTCATTATTTTATTTCTTAAACTATCATATAGAATTCCTGCTAAATCCTCTTGCGTCATTGTTGATTTCTGTGCTAAATCAGGCCTACCTACATCACCCAAAAATAAAGTATCACCTGAAAATAAAGCAACTTCTTTTCCGTTTTCATCCAACAATAAGTAAGAGGAGCTTTCCATAGTATGTCCTGGAGTGTGCAATAATTTTACAGTAACATTTCCCACTTTAAACTCTTGATCGTCCTCAGCCACCAAAGATTCAAAATTAGTATTTGCAGTTGGCCCAAACACAATAGTTGCTCCTGTTTGCTGAGCCAATGTTAAGTGTCCACTTACAAAGTCAGCATGAAAGTGAGTTTCAAAAACATATTTAATTTTCGCACCTCTTTTAGCAGCCATACTTATATATGTACCTACTTCTCGTAAAGGGTCGATAACTGCTGCTTCACCATTACTTTCAATATAATAAGCTCCTTGCGCCAAACATCCTGTGTATAATTGTTCTACTTTCATTTTAAATTATTAATTCTTTAATTATGATATAAATTGCCATAGCTAGTACAAACCAACCAAAGGCTTTTTTTAATTTTTTTCCTTCTATAAAATTATTCAGGTAAATTCCTAAAATAATTCCAACTACTGATAATGCTGTAAACAGTAACAAAAACTCCCAATCAATTTGGATATTTCCAACATCCCCTAAAAAGCCAATTAATGATTTTATTGCAATAATCATTAAGGAAGTTGCTACCGCTCTTTTCATTGGTAAATTAGCAAATAACACCAAAGCAGGAATGATTAAAAACCCACCTCCTGCACCAACCAATCCCGTTAAAATTCCCACTAAAAACCCTTCAATAATTATTAAAGGATAGTTAAAATTTCCACCTTCTTTTACGGCTACTTCTATCCTTGTTCTAATCATGGAAACTGAAGCCATCAACATGATAAAAGCAAAAAATATCATTACTGCTAAATCCTTTGTACACACAAATTCATTAAACGTAAAAATAACATCCGGTAAGGCAGGGATAATAAATTTTCTGGTAAGGAAAACCGCAATAAAAGCAGGAACTGCAAATACAATTCCTGTTTTGTACTCTATCATTCCTTTTTGTGCGTTTCTAAGTGTACCAAACAATGCTGTTGTCCCTACTACAAACAAAGAATAAGCAGTTGCTGTAACAGGATTAACACTTAAAAGATACACCAAAATAGGAACAGTTAAAATAGAACCTCCACCTCCTGTTAAACCTAGCACAACACCAATAACTAATGCACCAAGTAAACCATATAGAGTTAAGGTTTCCAATTTATTATGCTTTTTGTGCTTTCACCATTTCCCAACCACCACCATTATGTACATTGTCACAACCTTGTGCTTGTAAAAAAGCAGTTGCTTGTCCGCTTCTTCCACCCGAAAGGCAACACAAAACTAAAGGCTGCATTTCTTTTAGTTCTTCCATTCTATCCACTACTTCATGCAATGGAATGTTAATAGAACCATTTACATTTCCTTCAGCAAATTCATCTTCTGTTCTTACATCAACAATCGTTGTGTTGTTATCGTTTATTAATTCTTGTATATTCATTATTTAATTTTTAATATTTGATTACCCAAATGCCTCTTATTTGATTTATGTCATAACCAATAGCCTTATCTAATGGGTAAAGGGAATCTAATTTATGAGAAATTGTTGGTTCAATATTTTTACCGTGACATTGCAAACACATATTATTAGTAGTAATTGGAAAATAAGCTTTCAAATGATTATTTTTCTTTTCAATTAAAGGCGCTAGCTTTTTACCTGAATTCAAAAGCTCCTTACACTGAAGGATATAAGATAATTCATCTGTATTTGCTAGATTATTCTCATTTCGATTTAGATCAGAAACTCTTTTAATATTAACATCAAATGATTTTGACACACTATCTAAAAGTGATACCGCATTTACATTGCAGAAATCTAATGATGCAGCTGTTCCAAAATTATTAATCTGATGCATTAAATTTTTACCTAAAGTAATTTGTGAATTCTGTACTATTAATTCTAAATTCTGAACATCTTCAACAGTAACAATATTATCATTATCACTACATGAAGAAAAGAAAAATGAACTAAGAAGAACTACTAAAAACATTCTCAACACTATTTTATTTTGTTTAATAATTCAAATTTTTCAATCATTCCAACATGTCTAAATTCTTCCTTACCTCCTTTAAACACAATAAAAACGGGAAGGCCTCTTATCTTATATTTCTTTACTAATTCCTTATTAACATCAGCATCAATAAAAACAACTTTTACATCCCTATTTTCTTTTCTTATTTCTTCAATAACTGGCTTCATTTTTTTACACGGAACACACCATTGTGTACTAAAATCAACTAATACAATATCATTACTTTGTATGATATCAGAAAATTCAATAATTGAAATTATTTTTTGCTTTTTAAGAACAGGCTCTTTAGTAACAACTACTTTAAACCCATCTAACTTCCACTCACCAAAACCACCTAAAAGATTATATACTTTTTTAAAACCTAAGCCCTGCATAATTGCAACAGTTTTAGAGCTTCTACCTCCACTCCTACAATATACATAAATAGGCACATCTTTTCTTATCAGGTCCAATTTAGCAGTAAAGTCAGACGCATAAAAATCAATATTTGTTGCATCTTTAATATGCCCTTCATTTACCTCATCAATAGTTCTAACATCCAAAACAATTCCTTCATCAGATTTAATTAGTTTATCAAATTCCACTACACTAACATTATGAATTACTTGTGCTTCAACAGAATCAGAAGAACAGGAAACCAATACTAAACTTACAATACTATAAATTATTTTTTTTATCATTTTAATATATTTTATTTTATAAAATCTCTAATCACATCAAAAATCATACCTCCCATAAACATACCATAAAGAGTACTTTTATACCATACTGATGTTATTGCACAGCTACCTGATGAACAACCAATATATTTCCAGTAAAAATAACCTGCTATTCCACCTATAATCGTTCCAACTATTATCATGATTATTTTTTTAGACATTACTTATTTAATTTTCTATTTAAAGCACTCCAACCGCCACCATTAAAAGCATTAATACCTCTTGATTTTGCAATAGAATTTGCTTGACCACTTCTCATTCCTGATGCACAACAGAAAATTACAGGTTTCTTTAAATTTTCAATTTTTTTAATCTTGGATTTAATCTTATCTAAAGGGACATTAGTTGACCCATTTATGTGTCCAGAATTAAACTCTCCTGGGGTTCTTACATCAATTACGATTGCTCCATCTTTCATCAACTGATTATAATCAGTTGTTTTAATTCCAAATATTTTATTTAATATT
>TARA_B110001469_G_scaffold127110_1_pt1 | contig 14199 bp, 15 predicted proteins | sample TARA_B110001469 | Tara Oceans TARA_B110001469 (sample SAMEA4397034) | marine metagenome | biome: Polar Biome; feature: [SRF] surface water layer (ENVO:00010504); material: water (ENVO:00002006), including particulate matter (ENVO:01000060) such as... | depth 5 m
TAACAAAGAGATTTACCACCTCCTGTTGGCATAATCACAAAGGTATTATCTCCATTTATAATACTTGTGATTACTTTTTCTTGTAATCCTTTAAATTTATTAAATCCGAAAAACTTTTTCAGAGGACTGTGTAAATCCATGGGGGGCGTTTATGTGTGTGTAATTAATGCTAAAATTAAAACTTTTTTAAGAATGCAAATGCATTTATTTCAGTGCTATACTTATTTGTAGTAATTTTGCTGCTAATAATAATTTAAAGATATAACTTTTTTTATTATGATAAAACCATAAAGCTTGAAAAATAACAATTCAATAATTAATACAGCAAAAGAAACGATTCTAATTGAAAGCAATGCGATTGCAAATCTTGCAAACTTATTGGATGACAACTTTGCAAATGCCATTACCTTTATACTTGCATCCAAAGGTCGAGTCATTGTAACGGGTATTGGTAAAAGTGCCAACATTGCAAATAAAATTGTAGCCACTTTAAATTCGACAGGAACCCCTGCTATTTTTATGCATGCCGCAGATGCAATTCATGGAGATTTAGGAAATGTTCAAAAAGACGATGTTGTCATTTGTATTTCGAAAAGTGGAAACACTCCTGAGATAAAAGTTTTAGTTCCATTGATTAAAAATTATGGCAATAAAATTGTGGCAATCACAGGAAATATCGATTCATTTTTAGGTAAAAATGCAGATTTCCCTTTAAATACTTTTGTAGAAAAGGAAGCATGTCCTAATAATCTAGCACCAACAACCAGTACAACCGCACAGCTTGTTATGGGAGATGCCATCGCAGTTTGTTTGTTGAAACTAAACAATTTTAGTAGTAAAGATTTTGCAAAATACCACCCGGGTGGAGCATTGGGAAAACAATTGTATCTAAGAGTATCCGATTTGATTAAAAACAATCAAGTTCCAAAAGTTTTAGAAAACGATAGTATTGCAAAAGTAATTGTAGAGATTTCCGAAAAAAGATTAGGAGTTACTGCTGTACTAAATGCACAGAATGCAATCGTTGGAATTATTACTGACGGTGACATTCGAAGAATGTTGAGTAAAACAACTAAAATTGACGACTTTACTGCTAGGGATATAATGGGTAAAAACCCAAAAACAATTCTAGATGATGCAATGGCTATTGAAGCTTTAGAAAGATTAGAAAACAATAATATTACACAAATTTTAGTAACTGATACTGCAAATAAATACATAGGTGTTGTACATTTACACGATTTAATAAAAGAAGGTATTTTTTAATGGGGGCGCAAAAAGAAATGTCGTTTTTATCGCATTTAGAAGAACTAAGATGGCACTTGGTTCGTAGTGCTGCCGCTATATTTGTGTTAGGAATTGTTTTTTTTGCTTTTGCGGAAGAAGTCTATGACAATTTTTTGTTAGCACATATTCAATCAGACTTTATCACCTATCAACTCTTTTGTGATTTTTTCACTTTTTTTGGTTTTGAAAGTGATTTTTGTAATATTAGTTTTGTAGATAAAAAACTACAAAGTATCAAAGTAACTTCTCAGTTAATGAACTCCATTTGGACTTCATTTGTTTTAGGAATTATTGTTGCGTTTCCGTATATTTTACTAGAATTCTGGAAATTTATTTCACCCGGTTTGCACAAAAGTGAAAGACGCCAATCTAGGGGGTTTATTTCTATTGCTTCCCTCCTTTTCTTTTTGGGAGTTGCGTTTAGCTTTTATGTAATTGCCCCAATTTCTATTAATTTCCTGTATAATTATCAGATTACAGACGCTATTCAAAATAACTTTACCTTAGAATCTCATATCGGGTTAGTTACCAACATGATTCTTGGTGTCTCTATGCTTTTTGAACTTCCCGTAATCATCTATTTTTTAGCTAAAATAGGAATAATAACCCCTGCTTTTTTAAAGAAATACAGAAAACACGCGCTTGTTTTTGTACTTATAATAGCAGCAATTATAACCCCCCCAGACGTCGCGAGTCAAATAATTGTATCAATTCCAGTTTTAATTTTATATGAAATTAGTATAAAAGTAGCTGCAATTGTCATCAAAAGACAACAAAAAAATGCCAAATAAAGTTCAAGAGTTCAATGACTATCGTCAGAAAATGAACGATAAAATACTCAGTGGTGATAACAAAGTTATCAAAAGAATATTTAATTTAGACACCAACACCTTTAAAGAAGGGCAACTGCCAACCAAAACGAAAGAATTACTAGGCTTAGTTGCCTCAGCAGTTTTACGTTGTGATGATTGTGTACAATATCACTTAGAGTCTGCAATGAAAAATGGTGTCAGTAAAGAAGAGATGATGGAAACCATGTCGATTGCTACTTTAGTGGGTGGTACTATTGTAATTCCACACTTAAGACGTGCCGTTGAATATTGGGAACTTCTTGAAGAAAATACTTTATAATTACTTTAAGATTTCCTACAACCAGTTTTACTATATTTGAAATATGATTTTAAAAGCCAATAATATCCAGAAAATTTACGGAAAAAGAAAAGTAGTACAAGGTATTTCTTTGGAAGTAAAGCAAGGAGAAATCATAGGACTTTTAGGACCAAATGGCGCCGGAAAAACAACCTCCTTTTATATGATTGTTGGAATGGTCAAACCAAATTTAGGTCAGATTTTCTTAAATGATGAAGAAATCACCAATGACGCCATGTACCAAAGGGCGCAAAAAGGGATTGGCTATTTGGCACAAGAAGCCTCTATTTTCAGAAAATTGTCGGTAGAAGAAAATATTATGGCTGTTTTACAATTTACGGGCTTGTCTAAAAAAGCACAAAAAGACAAACTTGAGTCTCTAATTGAAGAGTTTAATATTGGGCACGTTCGTAAAAATCGTGGCGATTTATTATCTGGTGGAGAAAGACGAAGAACAGAAATTGCACGCTGTTTGGCTTCAGATCCTAAGTTCATCTTATTGGACGAACCTTTTGCAGGTGTAGACCCTATTGCTGTTGAAGACATTCAAAGTATTGTTGCGCAACTAAAAAACAAGAACATTGGTATTTTAATTACCGATCATGATGTACAAGCTACTTTAGCCATTACTGACAGAACCTATTTAATGTACAATGGAAGCATTTTAAAAGAGGGAACTCCAGAAGAGTTAGCCGCAGACGAAATGGTTCGTAAAGTATACCTAGGAAATGATTTTGAACTAAAAAAGAAAAAGTTTATATAGTCGTTAAATTACTAAAGTACTATAGAATACAAGATAGGTAGCGTTCAAAAAAACCTTTCCCCAATTGTTTTCAATAATCTTAGCTGTTTTTACTTTCGAGTATTTAAAACTCTAAATTTTTGGCAATCCAAAATTGGTCATTCCCTCGGAAAGAACCATGTCTAAAAAATCAAAATTTCTAATAAAATTACGTGATTCACTATAAAACTTAAGCACCAATAAGACTTCTAATTGATCTAAACGGTTGTTTTTTTTCCATAATTACTAATCATTGAAAGGGCTACATACAAAAGAATTACCAATGGAATTGCAATGTATTTCAGTGTAAGCAACAATATTAGTGAAGCAATTAAAAAGAAGTACTTCATTACATTATTCTTGAAATTATAATTCTTGAACTTCAACGAAAACAAAGGCAATTCAGCATTCATTAAATACGTTAAAAGAAGCGTTATAGCAATTAAAAAATAATAATTAGAAATTAAATGCTGTATAAATTCAAAGGTTGTGTATTCTTGAATTAGCGGTAAAGAAATGATGAACAAACTCATTGCAGGCGTTGGTAAACCGATAAAAGAATCAGACTGTCTCGTGTCTATATTAAACTTCGCCAATCGATAACAAGCGCCTAAAGTTAGTAACAATCCTAAAAACTTTATAAATCCAGTATCTACTGAAATTAACTCCCAAATAGCTTCATTATTCGTAGAGCTCTTCATCTCTATAATTTCAGAAGAGTTTAGCAAATGATACATAATAATTCCAGGGACAACACCACTGGTCACCATATCCGCCAAAGAATCCAATTGTTTTCCTAGTTCTCCCGATACTTTTAGTAAACGTGCTGCAAATCCATCGAAAAAGTCAAGAACAATTCCTAGCACAACAAAAAGTGCTGCAGACTTAAATTCACTTTGTACTGCAAAAATGGTTGCAATAGTTCCACAAAAAAGATTGCCTAGGGTTATTAAATTGGGAATGTGTTTTTTCATAGAGGGCATCATCAAATTTAAAAAGGCTAAAATAGGAAATCTATTTTGAGTGTTTTGACAATTGCGCTTTTTTTGTCATATTTGTATACGATTGCTATTATAAAAAAAAATATGCCATTATTAAAATCAACCTTCTCTCCTGCTTTACCATTTCGGAATTCGCATTTCAACACCATTTACCGTGCTTTGTTCACAAAGGAAACAGTTCCATACACTCGAAAAAGAATTACCACTTGGGATCAAGATTTTATCGATTTAGATTTTTCATTGGTAGGTTCTAAGACGTTGACAATTTTAATACACGGATTGGAGGGAAGTTCACAATCGAAATACATGCTAGCCGCCACAAATGAGCTCAATACAGAAGGCATTGATTCGGTTTCTTTTAATCTCAGAAGCTGTTCTGGGGAAGATAATTTACTCTTACAATCCTATCATTCAGGCAAAACAGATGATGTACATTTTGTGGTAAACCATTTGTTAGACAATTATGACTATGATAATATCGTGCTTATTGGTTATAGTTTAGGCGGGAATTTAACCTTAAAATACATGGGGGAATTTGCAAAAACACAATCTTCAAAGATAAAATGTGCCATTGCCGTCTCTGTGCCTATAGATTTAGCTTCCTCTGGTACTGCTATGAGTTCTTTAAAGAATAAAGTTTATATGGAAGCATTTCTAAAAACATTGCGTTTAAAAATTTTAGAAAAAGCACATAAATTTCCAGAATTCCCTCTTAATAAAGACCAGCTTTTCAAAGCAAAAACATTTAGAGAATTTGATGCATTGTATACCGCACCCGTATTTGGATTTTCTGGGGCAGAAGATTATTGGGAAAAAGCGAGTTCAAAACCTTATTTAAAATCAATTGAAACCCCTACATTATTAATTACCTCAGAAGATGATCCTTTTTTAGCAGAAGCTTGTTACCCTATAAAAGAAGCAAAGGCCTCTAAAAAATTCTATTTAGAAATCACAAAGTATGGTGGACATGTAGGGTTTATATCTTCCTTTCTCGTTCATCAAAATAGATGGTTGGAAAATAGAATGCTCAATTTTATCAAACAGAATATCTAATAAACACAATATCTGCTTTAAAGAACTGTTATTTTAAATATATATATGGATATTTGTTATTCTTAAAACAAGCCTTTTGAAACTTAAAATTGTTTTTTTTATTTTATTGGTTTTCCCTCAGTTTATTAATGCACAAGCATTTCGGAATTATTCTAACGAGTTTTTAAATATTGGTGTAGATGCTGCTGCATTGGGAATGAGTAAAGCCGTTGTTGCAACGAGCAATAACGTAAACTCAATCTATTGGAACCCAGCCGGACTCGTTGGTATTGATGATTATCAAGGTTCCATCATGCATGCTTCTTATTTTGCAGGAATTGCAAATTATAATTATGCTGCATTTGCAATGCCCATAGACAAAGAAAGTGCTCTTGCTTTTTCAATCATCCGTTTTGGTGTTGACGATATTTTAAACACAACTGAATTAATTGACAATCAAGGAAACATCGATTTTAATAATATCAGTTTGTTTTCTGCAGCAGATTACGCTTTTAATATGGCGTATGCTCGAAACCTTATTTTTAAAGACTTGAAATTTGGCGTAAATGCAAAAGTGGTCCGAAGAATTATTGGTGATTTTGCCTCTTCTTGGGGTTTTGGGTTTGACGCTGGCATACAGTTTGAAAGAAATGATTGGTATGTTGGATTGATGGTAAGAGACATTACAACCACTTTTAATAGTTGGAGTATCGATCAGGATGAATTTGATAAAATTAAAAATGCAATACCTGGACAAAATCAAGAATTACCCGAAACAACAGAAGTTACAAAACCAAAAATTCAATTTGGAGTTGCCAAACGTTTCAAAATTGGTCGACTGTTTCATTTACTTTCTGAAGTAGATTTAAATATGCGTTTGGCAAAAACAAATGACCTTATTTCTTCTGATATTGTAAGTATAGATCCTGCCATTGGCTTGCAATTAGATTTTGATGAGCTGATCTATCTAAGAACCGGAGTGGGTAATTTTCAGTACATCACCGAGTTCGATAACACTAAATCATTGTCTTTACAACCAAATTTTGGCGTCGGCTTCAAATACAACGGAATTCAAGTAGATTATGCATTAACAAATATTGGAAGTGTTGGAAACTCTTTATTTTCAAACGTGTTCTCCATTACTTTTGATTATCGTTTTTTTAGACCTTAAATTTATATGAAAAAAAAATACTTCCTTCTTCTTTGCTTTCTCTCCTTTTTTAATGTTTCAAATGCACAAATAAACCTTTCAGTTTATTCCGAAGTGAGTATTGTAACCGCTGACGCTGGAAGCGAACTTTTTGAAGCTTTTGGTCATGCTGCAATCCGAATTAAAGACCCTGTTTTACAATTAGACGTTATTTACAATTATGGAATGTTTGATTTTAATGCCCCCAATTTTTATACCAATTTTGTTAAGGGGAAGCTAAATTATCAACTAGGAAGACAACGTTTTAATCAGTTTATTAATAGCTATAATTATCAAAAAAGAAATGTACAACAACAGGTATTAAATTTAAGTCAGCAAGAAAAACAAGCATTCTTTCTCTATTTAGAAAATAACGCCGCTCCAAAAAATCGTGACTATTGGTATGACCCTTATTATAATAATTGCGCTACAAAACTAAGAGATATCACTACTACCATCCTAGGCGATCAAGTAACCTTTACAAAACTTCATCAACCTCAAAAAAAATACAGTTTAAGAGCTTTAATGCGACAGGAAATCCCATGGAATACTTGGGGTAGTTTTGGTATTAACCTGGCCTTAGGAAACAAATTAGATGTAATAGCAACAGAAAGTCAATACATGTATTTGCCAAACTATATATTTCAAAAATTCAGAATAGCAACCCGCATTCAAAATGGAGAAATCGTAGATTTGGTCAAAAGAGAAGATCTTCTTTTGAAACATAAAAAACAGTCCTACAAATCGCAACTTTTAAGCCCTTTATTCGTTTTTATACTTCTTTCATTATTAGGGTTTTTAATCACTTATAAAGATTATACTGAAACGAAAAGAACAAAATGGTTTGATTTTTTAATCTTATTTATTACAGGTATCATTGGAGTTGTCGTTCTCTTTCTTTGGTTTTTCACTGACCATACTACAACCCCAAATAACTTTAATTTCTTATGGGCATTTGCCCCCAACTTACTAATGGCGTTTTTACTCTTAAATGAAAAGCTTAAACATTGGTTTTCTTCCTACTTTAAATTTGTAACGGTATTGTTAATTTTAATGCTCCTATTTTGGATTATTGGAATCCAGTCATTTCCGTTCGCAATCCTTCCCTTTGTGTTATTTCTCATAATAAGGTATCTCTTTATACAACGCTACTTTTCAACCTTAAATCAATAAGAAAAACATTATTTTTCTTAGATAAATCCTATTATTTCATAGTACCTAAAAGCAATAAAAAATGAAAAAACAACTTATAGAATGCGTACCAAACATTAGTGAAGGCAGTGATTTGAAAAAAATTCATGCCATCGCAAATACAGTAACTACAGTATCTGGTGTAAAACTATTAGATGTTGATCCTGGTAAGGCAACCAATAGAACGGTAATTACCTTTGTTGGAGAACCAAAACAGGTCATTGAAGCGGCTTTTCGATTGATACAAAAAGCTGCTGAACTGATCGATATGAGCAAACAAACTGGCGAACACCCAAGATTTGGTGCTACCGATGTTTGTCCATTAGTACCCATTGCAAACATTTCTATGGAAGAAACAGCCACCTATGCACACATGCTAGGGAAGCGCGTTGGAGAAGAATTAGGTATTTCAGGCTATTTTTATGAAAATGCTGCAACAGCAGAAGATCGAAAAAACCTAGCAACCGTTCGTGCTGGAGAGTATGAAGGTTTGAAAGAGAAATTTTCAAAACCAGATTGGAAACCAGATTTTGGACCAATAGTGTACAATACTCAAGTACAAAAATCAGGGGTAACAGCCATTTCTGCAAGAGATTTTTTAATTGCCTACAATGTGAATTTAAATTCAACATCTACCAGAAGAGCCAATGCCATCGCTTTTGATATTCGAGAAAACGGACGCACTAAGCTAGTGGACGGTAAAAAAATAATGGACGAAAATGGCGTTCCAGAGAGAATTCCCGGAAAGCTAAAAGCCGTTAAAGGAATTGGTTGGTTTATAGAAGAGTATGGCGTTGCACAAATATCTTATAACCTCACAAACATTAGTATTACCTCCATGCATGAGGCATTTTATGAGACCTCTTTATCTGCTACCAATCGTGGTTTACGCGTTACAGGTTCAGAACTGGTAGGTTTAGTGCCTTTACAAGCCATGCTAGATGCTGCCGATTTTTATTTAAAAATGCAACAACGTTCGTTAGGTATTTCTGAAAAAGAAAAGGTAAAAATAGCGATTAAGTCACTAGGGTTAGACGATTTAAAACCCTTCAATCCACAAGAAAGAATTATAGAATATGTGATGAATGCAGGTGCGACTAAAAAACTAATCGATTTTACCGTTGCCGATTTTGCGGAAGAAACAGCTTCTGAATCAATGGCACCTGGTGGCGGAAGTATTGCTGCCTATGTTGGTGTTTTAGGCGTTTCATTAGGTACCATGGTAGCCAATCTTTCTGCCCACAAAGCAGGATGGGATGCACAATGGGAATTTTTTTCAAACTGGGCAGTAAAAGGTCAAAAATACAAAAATGACTTGTTGTTTTTAGTAGATGAAGATACCAATGCCTTTAATAAAATTATCGATGGATTTCGATTGCCAAAAACAAATGTAGAAGAAATTGAAATTCGAAAAGAAGCCATAGAGAACGCGACCAAATATGCAACAGAAATTCCGTATAAAGTAATGGAAACCGCATACGGCTCTATTGAAGTAATGCTTGCCATGATGGAGCACGGTATTCAAAATTCCTTATCAGATGGGGGTGTTGGAGTGCTTTGTGCAAAAACAGCCGTTACGGGTGCCTATTTTAATGTGAAGATCAATGCAAAGGATATTAAAGACCGAGAGTTTGCCAAAGACATCTTAACAAAAGCTGAAAGCATATATCAAAAAACATGTAGTTTGGAGATTAAAATGATGGCGATTATAAACGAAAAATTATAAGAAAAATTGACTCCATTAACAATTGATATCATTCCATTTGAATCGCAATATGCAACGCATTTTTATGATTTAAATGTGACATGGCTTGAAAAGTACTTCTACGTAGAACCCTACGATGAAAAGGTACTTAGCAATCCAAAAGAGTACATTCTTCAAAATGGTGGGTTTATTTTTTTTGCAAAAATAAACACTGAAATTGTAGGAACCGTTGCCTTGATCAACCAAGGGACTTATTTTGAATTGAGTAAAATGGCAGTAAAGCCTGCTTACCAAGGAAAAAAAATAGGAATGCAGTTAATGGAATATTGCATTGAGTTTGCAAGAAAGCAACAATGGGAAAGCATTACGCTCTATTCACATCGAAAATTGATACCTGCAATCAATTTGTATACAAAAATTGGATTTCAGGAAATTGACTTAGAGGAAGTCTCTCATTATGAGCGTTCCGATATTAAAATGTTTTTAAAATTATAAAAAACTATCAATTGCTAAATCATAGCTTTTGAGTCCGAAACCAGAAATGACCCCTTTTGCGTTTGGAGCGATAAAACTCTTATGTCTAAATTCTTCTCTTGCATGCACATTGGAAATGTGCACTTCTACAACTGGAGTTTCAATGCCTTTAACGGCATCGCCAATACCAACTGAAGTATGCGTATAAGCCGCAGCATTTAAAACAATGCCAGTATAGCTAAAGCCTACTTCGTGTAATTTACCTATGAGTTCTCCTTCGATATTCGATTGAAAATAATGCAACTCTATGTCGGAATATTTGGCTTGCAAAACCTTCAAATAAGCTTCAAAATTTTCTGAACCGTAGATGGATGGTTCTCTTTTTCCTAATAAATTAAGGTTTGGACCGTTTAAAATTAATAATTTCATAAAACAAAAATACACATTTTAAATATAAATGAGGGAATTTTAGTTTTGTATGATATAGGTTTGTAACAGGAAGAGATGATCTAGAAGGTTTAGACGCACCAGCTGGTAGTATTGGATTATCACTCGGTTATGCTTGGTAATTTTCTTCATTTCTAAGAATAAACAATCCACCCCAAAAGGGTGGATTTTTTTATTGTAAATTTACAGGAATGAACTGGCAAAATGCAATTACCGATTTTCAGCTTTTTTTAAAAATTGAAAGAGGGCTTTCAACCAACACCATAGAAAGCTATTCGAGAGATTTAAATAAACTCCTTCAATTTCTAGAGACAAATGAAATTGACCTCTCTCCGATTGCTATTGATGAAAATACTGTTCAACAATTTATTTACGAAATAGCAAAAAAAGTAGCCGTTCGAAGTCAGGCAAGAATAATCGCAGGGCTGCGGAGTTTTTTTGATTATTTAATTTTTGAAGACTACAGAGTTACCAATCCAACAGATTTAATAGAAACACCCAAACTAGGATTAAAACTACCCGACACTTTATCTACCTCCGAAATTGATGCACTTATTGATGCTATTGACTTAAGTCATCCACAGGGAGAACGAAATAAAGCAATGCTTGAAATAATGTATAGCTGTGGATTAAGAGTCAGTGAGTTGACTTCTTTAAAAATATCAGATCTTTTTTTTGAAGAAGGTTTTATACGGGTGATTGGTAAAGCGAATAAACAGCGTTTTATCCCCATACATGTTACCACTCAAAAATTAATAAATGGGTATGAAATTCATTTTAGAAACAGAATAAAACCAAACAAAGGATTTGAAGACACCTTGTTTCTCAACCGAAGAGGTAATGGGTTGAGTCGACAAATGGTTTTTATGGTTTTAAAAAAATTAGCAATCAATATTGGTTTAGAGAAGAAAATTAGCCCCCATACTTTTCGCCACTCATTTGCGACTCACCTCTTAAAAGGAGGTGCAGATCTAAGAGTGATTCAGCAAATGTTGGGCCATGAAAGCATAACAACCACAGAAGTCTACTTACATTTAGACAAAAGTGATTTACAAGAGGTTGTAGAAAAATTTCATCCTCATAAATAAAAAAATCCTGCTTTTGGCAGGATTTTCAAATTGTATTCAGTCGTTTCAATTACTTTGCAACATTCACGGCTCTTGTTTCTCTAATAACAGTAACTTTTACTTGTCCTGGATAGGTCATATCATTTTGTATCTTCTGGGAAATACTGAATGATAGTTCTGCTGCTTTGGTATCGTTTACTTTCGTACTTTCTACCATAACTCGTAATTCACGTCCTGCTTGAATTGCATAGGCTTTTTGAACTCCTGTAAAACCGAATGCGATATCTTCTAAGTCTTTTAATCGTTGGATATACGAATCTAAAACTTGTCTTCTTGCTCCTGGCCTTGCTCCTGAAATCGCATCACAAACCTGAACGATTGGAGAGATTAAACTCTTCATCTCAATTTCATCGTGATGGGCTCCAATTGCGTTACAAACATCTGGTTTTTCACCATATTTTTCTGCCCATTGCATACCTAATAATGCATGTGGTAATTCACTTTCTTCGTTGGGTACTTTACCGATATCATGCAACAATCCTGCACGCTTAGCTACTTTAGCATTTAAGCCCATTTCTGAGGCCATAATTCCACAAAGATTTGCAACTTCTCTAGAGTGTTGCAATAAGTTTTGTCCGTAAGAAGAACGGTACTTCATTCTACCGACTGCTTTTATCAATTCAGGGTGTAATCCATGAATGCCTAAATCAATCACAGTTCGTTTACCAACTTCAATAATTTCTTGTGTAATTTGTTTTTCTGTCTTCCCAACTACTTCTTCAATTCTTGCTGGGTGTATTCTTCCATCGGTCACTAATTTATGTAATGACAAACGTGCGATTTCTCTCCGAATAGGGTCAAAACATGATAAAATAATAGCATCTGGAGTATCATCAACAATAATTTCCACACCTGTTGCAGCTTCTATTGCTCGAATATTTCTTCCTTCTCTCCCAATTATTCTTCCTTTTACATCATCCGATTCTAGGTTAAAAACAGAAACACAGTTTTCAACTGCTTGTTCTACTCCTACTCTTTGTATGGTACCTAAAACAACTTTACGTGCTTCTTGTTCTGCAGTTAATTTAGATTCTTCTATGGTAGTTTGAACAAAAGCCATTGCATCTGCTTTCGCTTCATCTTTTAAAGAAGTAATCAATTCTTTTTTAGCATCCTCTGCTGACAAACCAGAAATTTGTTCAAGCATGTCTACTTGACGTTTGTGATTTTTTTCCAACTCACTTTCTTTCTTATCAAGGAAATCAAGTTTAAAATCAAAATCTTTTTCTTTTTGTTCTAAAGAATTATTTAGTTTTTTGTTTTTATCTACTTCAGAGGCTACTTGAGATTCGCGATCACGAATCCTTTTTTCAACATCGGATATTTTCTTTTCACGAGATAAAATTACTTTTTCGTGTTCAGATTTTAATTCAATAAACTTTTCTTTTGCTTGTAGAATTTTATCTTTTTTGATAGACTCAGCATCAACTTTGGCTTGTTTTAAAATTAAAGCGGCTTCCTTAGTTGTTCTGTTTAATGTTTTCTTGCCTTTTGCTTTTTCAGCAATTTTAAGAATTAAAAAACCAACAACTATTCCTATTAAAATTCCCACGCTAATGGGAAGTATCATTTCTTCCATAATTTAAATTTAGTGTATAAAAAAGCCTACATCAGTTGGGTTTATATAAACTCCATTATGGTATTTATAGGATTAACTAGTTGATCAAGGTTCCATTCTAAGATGGCATTCTTTAGCAACTGAGACTCATCCTTCATAATAGATTCGTGTTGAGTTTATCAAACAAATTACTAACGTAGGCAGTGTATTATTAATGTTTTTAAGAAACTTATTCTAAATGCGTATTCACCAATTTGGTAAGCGCGTTTATTTTATCTAATACTTCGGTATCTGTTGTAGATTCTTCCAATTGTGAAATTTCTAATTTTGAAGCGAACTGTAATGCACACATTGCTAAAACATCTTGTTTGTCGCTAACGGCATAATTTTGCTCGTAATTCTTAATTAATGTATTAATCGCTATTGCAGCTTTACGCATCCCCTCTTCCTCTTGTGTATTATTAACACTTAAAGGGTAAGTTCTTCCTGCTATTACAACGTTTATTTTTAATTTTCCCACAATATAATGAACTTACGCATTCAATTGAATGATACACTTATCGATTTCTCGAATTAAAGTATTTATTTTGAGTTTTGTCTCTCTTGTATTTTCTTTACTGCCTTCAATAGTTTTTGCAATTTTTAAAAGATGGTATTGTTTCTGTTGCCCTTCAATTAATTGTTGCTGTTCCAAAAGCTTCTGTTGATACATTGTTGCATTTTGAAGCAATATTTCGTTTTCATTTTTTAAAAATTCATAATTTGAAAACAAGTTTTTCAACTTATCTTCCAGTAAATGAATTGCTTCTAATGGTATGCTCATTTTAACTTTTAGAAAAAACTATAAAAACAAAGTTAATATTCTTTTTTCATTCTACAAGGTTTAATTGGTTTTTTACTTATCAATTGAATTTCAAGAAGTTAATAACTACCGTCAAATTTACCTATTTTAGCTAAAAATTTACGCTTTTAATGAAATACATTCCTTTCACGCTTTTATTCCTATCTTTTTTAGGATTTGGTCAAGAAAAATACACAAAAAATTACTTTAGAAGTCCTTTAGATATTCCGCTAATACTATCGGGTACTTTTGGAGAACTTCGTAGCAATCATTTTCATTCTGGTATTGATATTAAAACACAAGGCAGGGAAGGTTTAAATACTTATGCAGTTGCGGACGGCTATGTTTCTCGTATAAAAATAGCGCAGTTCGGTTTTGGAAAAGCAATATACATTACGCATCCAAATGGGTATACCT
>TARA_B110001469_G_scaffold47508_1_pt1 | contig 14029 bp, 13 predicted proteins | sample TARA_B110001469 | Tara Oceans TARA_B110001469 (sample SAMEA4397034) | marine metagenome | biome: Polar Biome; feature: [SRF] surface water layer (ENVO:00010504); material: water (ENVO:00002006), including particulate matter (ENVO:01000060) such as... | depth 5 m
TTAGTCAACGGTTAAACAGTCATTTTTATAAGCATAAATGTATGAGCCGAACTTGATGTTAGAACTCATAATGCAGACATTAGATTTACACTACTTATTAACTAACTGATACCGTTGGCTCATTAGAAGTTTTTGCGTGTATTTATGTTTTGGGCGCGCCATTAAGTCACTAGTTTTACCATACTCAACAACTTTACCATTAGATAAAACCATCGTGTCATCACTAAAGTGTTTTACTATTCCCAAGTTATGTGAAATTAAAATAAAAGCCAAACCCATTTGTTGTTGAAGGTCGAGCAGTAAATTTACCATTTGAGAGCGCAGAGAGGGATCTAGTGATGCCAATGCTTCATCTAGTATGATTACTTGAGGTTCAAGAATAATAGCCCTAGCGAGCGATATACGCTGTTTTTGACCACCTGAAAACATATGAGGATAAAAGTTCATGTGATCAGCGAGCAAACCTACTTTTTTTAACGTTGTACCAATTAAATGTGTACGTTCTTGTTCATTTAAATTGGTATTGAGTTTTAATGGTTCATCTAATAATTTTTGAATCGTTAAGCTAGGATTAAGCGTTGTGCCAGAGTCTTGGAATATCATTCTAATATGTTGACAACGCTGTTTAAAATGACCTGCCTCCAAGGATTGGCCATTTAACCTTATTTTACCTGTACTGGGTTTTTCTGCACCAACAAGTAACTTGGCCAATGTTGACTTTCCTGACGCCACTTCGCCAACAATCGCTAACGTTTTATAGGCTTCAAGAACAAAAGATAAAGGCTCAAGTGCGGTAACAGTTTTCCGGTTGTACCAATAACCTTTCAATTTATAAGTTTTACTTAAGTCAGTGACTTCTAAAAGAGTTGTCATTTTACTTACTCCCTTTTAAAGAAAAATGACAACTAACTTGATGGCCATGGTGATTTTTAACTTTGGGTGCTTGAACACATTCTTGCTGTGCTCTTGGACAACGAGGTCCCAGACGACAACCAATAGGTAAATGCTGCAAAATAGGTATGCTCCCTGGTAGTGTCATCAACCTTGATTTAGCGGGTAAGTGAATATTGCCCTTTGGACTACAATCGATTAATGCTTTTGTATAAGGATGAAAAGGTTGATTGAATATTTGATTAGTTGTACCTGCCTCAACAAATTGGCCGCTATACATAACGGTTATCGTATTGGTCCAGTGAGTAATATTTTCTAGGTCATGACTTATCAATAATATGGACATATTCTTTAATTGATTCAGACTGGCTAATAATCTAAAAATTTGACCTTGATTAGTTGTTTCCATTGCCGCAGTCGGTTCATCAGCAATTAATAATAATGGCCGTTTTGCTAATGCAATGGCGATCATTATCCGTTGACACAAAGCTTCAGTAAGTTGATGAGGGTAACTGTTAATACATTCAATATGTCTTTTTATGCCAACTTTGTGCAGTAGTTTTATTATCGCCTTCTTTCTTTGCTGACGTTTTTGCCAAAAGTTTCCCGATAATTGTAACTCATCTATTGCTTCTTCAAGTTGGGCTCCAATTGTTGTCGTGGGATCCAAACATGACATAGGCTCTTGAAAAATCATGGCAACATCTTTTGAAATGATTTGTTTACGCTCTTCTGGTGTTAACCTAAGTAAATCTTGACCTCTCCAGTGAAATCTATCGGCATGTACTTGCCATTTATCATCTAAAACACCAATTATAGCTTGAGCTAGCAGTGACTTTCCAGAACCAGACTCACCCACTAAACCACGTACTTCACCTTCTTTCATCGTAAGACTGACCCTGTCAACAGCGAGAATTTTTTCATTACCGGTGATCAGTTCTATCGATAAATTTCTAATATCAAGTAAGTTCATTAACTTTCCTTGTGCATTTTAAGTGCGTGCCGAATTCCTTCGCCGACTAAATTCGTTGCGACAACAGAGAATAAAATAGCTAATCCTGGTAGATATACCGCCCATGGAGCAATATAGAATAAGTCGATACCACCTTTTAGCATTGCACCCCATTCAGGTAGTGGAAAAGGGGCACCTAACCCTAAAAATCCTAAAGCAGCGATATCTAAAATTGCAGCTGATTGTGCGAGTGTTGCTTGGCTAATGATTTTTTCTATGATGTTGGGAAAAACTGAATACCTTAGTACTCTGAGTGAACTTGCCCCGTCTAATCGGGAAGCTAAAACATAATCTTTTGAAAATTCCTCTTTTACAGCGTTCCGCGTTATATGAATAAATTGAGGAATTAAGACCATAACGATTGCCCAAAGAGTATTACTCAAGCCAGGACCTAAAATTGCGACAATAATTATCGCAAGTAAGAGTGAGGGAATAGAAAGGACCACATCTAAAAAGTGATTAAGAAAACTGGCTTTTAATCCTGTTGTGAGTGCCGATAATGAACCAAGAAATACACCAATAATCAAAGCAATCATTACCACGACAAAGCTTAAGCCAAAAGTAAGTGACGCACCGCTCATTAATCGAGAGAGCATATCCCGACCTAAATCATCAGTACCTAATAAAAAACTTATATTACCGTTATCATCCCAAGCAGGTGGAAGTAATAACATATTTAAGTTACTTTCAATCGCTGAGTGAGGCGTCAAAACAGGAGAGAAAAGAGCCAGTATAATTAAAAATATTGAACAGCCAAATCCTACCATTGCCACGGGTGTTTTTCTGAAAATTTGCCATAATTGTAAAAATGGAGAGGGAAACTCCTCTTCTTGGTATATTTTTTCACGAGCCATGTTTGTTATCTCTCGCTAATGGGTTAAGTGCAGCATAGATAAAATCAGTTAAAATATGAACAATAAAAATAAAACAAGAGAGCACCAATAAACCACTGTGGATAGCTGTGTAATCCCTTTGATAGATACTCTCAATCAACCAGCGGCCAATACCAGGCCAACTAAAGATCACTTCAGTTACCATGGCAAGCGTCACTAGATTAGCAAATTGTAAACCAACATGACGGATAATTTTTACTAAGGCGTTTCTAATCGCGTGTCGATAGATGATTTGCTTAAAGGTGAGCCCTTTTGCACTTGCTGCTCGAATATAACTTGTTTCTAATACTTCCAGCATTGATGTACGAGCTAATCGAATAAATATTGTACCTGGAGCCATGGCAATAACACAGGCGGGTAAAATAATATGTGTACTAGCATCTTGAAATGCTTGCCATTTATAAACATTATCGGAAAGTAAAATATCGATAAACTGAATACCCGTAACGTGCTCAATTTCAAACAATAAACTAATTTGTCCTGAGGAGGGGAGCCATGGAAATATAATTGAGAATATTGAAATTGCTAATAATCCAAGCCAAAATACTGGAATAGAGTACCCAATCATTGCAAAAGATAAAATAACATTATCAGCCGTCTTATTATGCTTAATTGCTGCGATAAAACCTAAAGGTATACCAATCACCATAGACAAAAATAAGGCCACCATGCTCAGCTCTATTGTCGCAGGTAATAAATTAGCAATTTCGGTGTTTATTGGCGTTTGACTTGACATCGACAGGCCTAAATCACCACTTAATATGTGTCCTAAATATGCGTAGTATTGTATGAATATTGAATTTTTTGTTTGATACTCTTGTGACAAATCTTTGAGTTGTTCGGGGGTTGTGTTGATATGACCTGAAAGATTTATTAAGGAATCTCCCGGGAATAGAAAACTCAAACTAAAAGAAACGATAGTGAGTAATATCATGGTAAAGAAAAATAAATTAAGTCGTCTAATAGTGAAAATTAACATCTTATTTACTACTCCTAGCAACTTTAGTAACAGTAGAAAAGTCAATACCACCAAAAGAAGATAAAATATCACCTGTTACTAAATTAGACCTAGCCTGGTAACGCTTTGAATGTGCTAGAGGTAATAGCGGTATTTCTTGTGCTATCATAGAAAGAGCTTGAGAGTAGTATGCCTTTCTCTTTTTGATATTACTGGTTTTTAGTGCTTTTTTAAGTAGTTCATCAAATTTTTCATTACACCAACGTGTTGAATTATTACCAGTACTTACGGCAGCACAACTAAGTAGTGAAGTAAAAAAATTATCAGGGTCTGGATGATCAGCGGTCCAGCCTAATAATACCGTTTGGTGCTCACCTTTGCCTACCCGTTGTAAAAATGTCGCCCATTCATAACTGACAATATTAACTTCTATGCCAATAGCTTTTAAGTTTGATTGAATAAGTTTAGCCATTGTCAGTGCATTTGGGTTATAAGGGCGTTGCACATTCATTGCCCATATATCAATCTCAAAGCCGTTTTCAAATCCTGCTTCCTTGAGTAATTCTTTTGCTTTAGCGATAGAATATATTTGGTCAACAACGTTATCATCGTATGCCCATGATGCACTTTGTAATAATGATTTAGCTATTTCAGCTTTACCTGAATAAATAGTTTCTACAATCGATTTTTTATCTATTGCGTAGGCAACAGCTTGGCGGACTTTTTTGTTATTAAAAGGCGCTTTTTGGGTGTTAAAACCTAAATAAGCGACATTAAAAGACGTTACTGACTCAAGGGTTAAATCAGGATGGTCAATGATTTTTTCATGGGCAATAGGATAAGAAACAACATCACATTCGTTAGTTAACAATTTAGTTAATCGACCGGTATTACTTGGGGTAATATCAAAAACGAGTTGTTCTAATTCTACTTTTCCTTGCCAGTACTCATCATGGCGGTAATAACGAATTAATGACCCTACTTTATACTCTTTAAGTTTAAATGGCCCTGTGCCGATGGGAAATACATCGATATGCTGACGTTCATTTCTTTTTGCAAGTTGTTGAGCATATTCTTCTGACAATATAACTGAAAAGTCGGTGGCTAAATTGGCGAGAAATGAACTGTCTGAACGGTTTAGTTTGAAGCGGATAGTGTAGTCGTTTATCCTTTCTATTTCTTGAATTAAAGAGTCCAATTGTACGCTTTGAAAGAAAGGATAGCTTCCTCCTGATACTTGATGGTATTGATGATTTTCATCTAATATTCGGTTAAAACTAAAAAGAACATCATCGGCATTTAATGTTCTTGTAGGCTTAAAGTAATCAGTATGATGAAAAGCTATGTCCTTTCTTAAATAAAAAGTCACCATTTTACCATCACGGGTAACATGCCACGATTTTGCTATAGAAGGCTGTATTGAATCTTTTTTTAAGCTAAATGTAATTAATCGATTATACAATTGATTGGCAGTTGCATCGACCGTTGTCCCAGAAGTAATAATTTGGGGGTTAAAACTCTCAGGAGAGCCTTCAGCACAATAAACAATACTTTTGTTACTCAGTGATAGTGACTCTTCAGAACTGCATGAGGATAACAAAGCAACCAATGCCGAAGCAAAGGTTATTTTAATACCCCGTTTAATGAATCCAATACGATTAGCTTTCATCGTTAATACTACCATCTAGTAAATTATATTTTTTTAAATAACCTCTCAACTGATGATAGGTAAGATCTAGAGCTTGAGCTGTTTTTTTCTGGTTAAATTGACAAGTAGACAAGGCAGACGTTATTAAGTCTATTTCATAGTTTTGTGATAAGTCTTTTAATGATACTGGAAATTTATTGTCTTGCATTAGCTTTGTCGGTAAAGGTGTTTGGAGACTATCTAAGTTATTTGTTCTGAGTTGTTCATTAGAATGCTCATCACTTCTTTCATGATTACTATTTACTACTCTGTCACGAGTCTTGATTCTGCCTTTTGGACGATAAGGTGACTCAAATGGGTCAACCACTACCTCGTGAACGGGCAGATGAGGATTATTGCATCGATAAACACTGCGCTCAACCACATTTTTAAGTTCTCTAATATTGCCAGGCCAGTGATAGTCCATAATAGCTTTGCGCGCTTTTTCAGTAAAACCACTAAAGAGCTCAAATTCTAGTTCACGTGCCATATTAATGGCAAAAGTTTCAGCGAGAAGCATTATGTCTTCTGGTCGTTCTCTTAAAGGAGGAAGAGTAATAACATCAAAAGCTAACCTATCTAGTAAGTCAGCCCTAAATTCACCTGCTGCAGCAAGGGATGGCAGATCTTCATTGGTCGCGGCAACAAGTCGAACATCTGTTTTAATGGTGCGAGAACCACCGACTCGTTCAAATTCGCCATATTCAACTACTCTTAATAACTTTTCTTGAATAAGCCCTGATGTATTTGCTATTTCATCCAAAAACAGTGTGCCATTGTTAGCACGTTCAAATCGACCTTCGTGCTTTTTATTTGCTCCAGTAAATGCTCCGCTGTCATAGCCAAAAAGCTCTGTCTCTAGCAAGTTTTCATTTAAAGCTGCACAATTGAGCTTTAAATAATTCTGCTCCCAACGTTTTGACAAATAATGAAGTCGAGCAGCGACAAGCTCTTTACCTGTTCCACGCTCACCAATAATTAATACTGGCTTGCTTAATGGCGCTATTTGAGATATCTGCTCTAAAACCTCAAGAAAATTGTTGGATTGCCCAATAAGATTATCTTGTTGATTAAAACGTGACATTGCTTGACCTAATAATTGGTTTATTTCACTAACAAATAGTGTATTTTATTAAACGTTAAGTTTGAAGTGTTTTTTTTATAATAATAAAGTCTTTTAAAACAATTAGTTAAATTTATTTAAAAAGCTGGCTTAGAAAATGAATGACAAAAGTACAAGATTTGAAATTTAAAACGTTAATTGAGGTAGTTGCTATGGGTGTTTTTTCAAGGTTTACAGATATTATAAACTCTAATATAAATAGCTTATTAGATAAAGCAGAAGATCCTGAAAAAATGGTTAGATTGATCATTCAGGAAATGGAAGATACATTAGTTGAAGTACGTTCTACTTCGGCTAAGACATTAGCAGACAAAAAAGAAATTACTCGTCACGCTTTTCGTTTTCAATCTGATGCTCAGCAGTGGCAACAAAAAGCTGAACTCGCCTTAAATAAAGGACGTGATGATTTAGCTAGAGCGGCATTGATTGAAAAAAGTAAGTGTACTGAGAGTAGTGTCGCACTGCTTGATGAATTAACATACGTAGATGGTCACATTGCTAAACTTCAAGAGGAAATATCTCAATTACAAGATAAACTTGTTGATGCGAAGTCTCGTAAAAAAACGATAATGATGCGTGAAAAAACAGTCAGTTCTCGTTTGAAAGTTAGGCAGAAGATTGATAGTGATAGCGTTAATGACGCGTTAAGCCGTTTTGATTCTTACGAGAGAAAAATTGACGACCTTGAAGGTCAAGTTGACTCTTACGACATGGACAATAAGTCATTAGCGGATGAAATTTCTGACCTTGAGGTTGATCAAGGTATTGATGACGAATTAGCTAAACTTAAAGCGAAACTAAATAAAAAAACCAATACAAACATGCAAGATTAATAGCTTGTTATTTGAAGTAAAGGAGAAGGTTTGTGAGCGATATTATTATGGCACCTATTATCATTTTTATGGTCATCGTTGCACCTATTTGGTTGATATTACACTACCGAAGCAAGGGTCAAGTAAGTGAAGGTTTGAGTGAAGAAGAGTATATTCAATTATCTGAATTATCTGAGCTGGCAGATACAATGGCTGATAGAATTAAAACGTTAGAAGCTATTTTAGATGTGGAGACCCCTGATTGGAGGATTAAATAATGAGCGAACGTCGAGGAGAACTTTATCGCGATCCCCACCGAGGAAAAATAGCTGGAGTGTGTTCGGGATTAGCTGACTATTTTGGTTGGGAAACTTGGTTAGTTCGTATATTGGTCGTATCAGGTGTATTGTTAGGTATGCAGTGGTTCGTTGTTATCTATGTTGCCGCTTGGTTTATTTTAGATAAAAAATTAGCAACAGTTAAAAAGAACAAGCACTTCTCTAGTGAGGTAAATTGTGTAAATGAGAAAGAAAACGATACTGTTAACGAGTCAATTAAAGTTAAAGCACGTATTTGGCAATCAGGTGAGCCACCCAGACAAGCATTTCATGACATTAAAAATAAATATGGTGTACTAGAAGGACAACTCCGCTTAATAGAAAAATATGTGACCTCGCCAGAGTTTACAGTTTCTAGGGAAATTAATCGCTTGTGAAGACCTAGCTAAAAATCAATAGATTACAGGTATATAAAATAAAAAGAGCAACTTATGTTGCTTTTTTTATTGTTGAAAAACAGCTATTATTTTAATGTTCAAGAGCATACTATTAATAAAGATAATAAGAAAATATAAGCAAGGGTGTAAGTTAAGTCATATGGCGTTAATCAATAAAGATCAAATTGAAAAACTGAAATCTAAAGCGAATGACTTACTTAATCGCACCATAGATCAACATGTCACTTTAGCCGTTACTGGCTTAAGCCGTAGCGGAAAAACTGCTTTTATTACTTCCTTGGTCAACCAACTGATTAACGAGGGTAATGGTCCAGAGTTAAGCTTTTTTAACCCGGTTCATCAAGGACAATTTATAGCGGCTAAGCGAATATCGCAAAAAAACATTCATATTGCCCGTTTTGACTATGATAACTCGTTGGCCGCTTTTGTTAATCAACCACCCTCTTGGCCAGAGCCAACAAATGGTATTAGTGAGTTACGACTTGCTATTAGGTATAAACCAACGGATTCATTGCTCAAATACGCTACTGATATGGCGACACTTACATTAGATATTACCGATTATCCTGGTGAATGGTTGCTTGACTTACCCATGCTAAGTCAAACCTTTGAAGAGTGGTCAGAACAAACGCTCGCTTTGTTAATAAAGTCGCCTCGACTTGAATTAAGTGAAAGCTTTCTAAAAAAAGTGAAAGAGATAGACCCTTTTCAAGAAGCTGATGAAAATTTATTAACACAATTGTCTCAAGAATATACTCAACTTTTACATGCTTTTAGAAATGATCTTGGTTTATCGGTTATCCAACCAGGCCGTTTTATTTTACCAGGTGAGCTTATTGGTGCACCTATTTTAGAGTTCATTCCTTTTCCAAGCTTTGCCAAAATCGATGCCAATGATTATCAGAATGCTAGTGATAAAAGCTTTATAGGTATGTTAAGAGCCAGATATGTTGAGTATAAAGAGCGTGTTGTTAGAAAGTTTTATCAACAACACTTTCTTAATTTTGATCGTCAAATTGTTTTAGCTGACTGTTTAACTCCATTAAACAAAGGCCCAGAAAGCTTTTCTGATTTAAAACAAGCTATAACTATGATTTTAGAAAGTTATAATTATGGGCAGTCTAGTTTGTTCTCACGACTTTTTAGTCCAAAAATTGATAAGTTATTATTTGCAGCAACCAAAGCGGATCATATCACCCAAGAGCAGCATCGTAATTTAGAGTCTTTATTAAATGAATTGATTCATCAGTCTAAACACCTGCTAAATTATAATGCAATAAAAATGAAAACTTTGGCTATTGCTTCAGTGAGAGCGACGAGCGCGGGTAAAAGTTTACATCAAGGACAGCAAGTACCTGTTATTCAAGGGCGGCGTTCAATTGATGATACAACCATTACTGTTTTTCCAGGATCTGTACCTGAAAAATTACCTAACAAAGAGTACTGGCAGGAAAATCATTTTAATTTTATTGCTTTTGAACCCCTAACTTCAGTTGCTACCCATGAGTGTTTGCCCCACATTCGTATGGACCAAGTGCTACAGTTTTTACTCGGAGATAAAATGAAATGAGTGAGACACAAAAAAACAAAAAATTAAAAAATAAAGATCAAGATTTAGCTATTGAAAGTGTTGAAACACTTGTTAAAAACCAACAGCAAATATTGTTTGCTGAAACAGAATTTGTCACCGAAAAGGATCGAGTACTAGGTGATAAACAACAAATAATTTTTGATAACCAAGACTTGTTACCTGCAGAAAGCTGGCCTGATGAAGATATTGAAAATAAGATGCAAGACACTAAGTTAACGAGTAAGCCTCGTTGGCTATGGCGAGTTGTTATATTCTTAATTTCATTAATGGTCTGTTTTGAAACAGTTGTTTTTTTTATCGCAGGTTTTAATACATCACCTATTTCAACTAGTATTTATGCTTTTATTTTAGCTGGACTAAGCTTTATTTTTGGTGGCGCGCTTTGGCGTGAATTATCTGGATTAAGACAATTAAAGCGTCAACAATCATTGAAAAATCAGGCCTCTAAAACAATAGCAAATGAAGCTACTCTTAATGTTGAGCAATTTTGTAACCAACTCTCAAAAACTATCCCTTGTGATGTCATGTCCAGTCAAGAAGTAAAATGGCAAGAAGCCTTAATCGGACCTTATTCTGATAGTGAATTACTTCAACTATATTCAAAAATTGTGTTAAGTCATGTTGATAAAAAAGTTATTGCAGAGATCTCTAAATTTTCTACTGAAGCGGTCGTACTTGTTGCTTTAAGTCCGGTTGCCCTGATTGATATGCTTGTCATTTTATGGCGAAATTTACGTATGCTAGATAAAATTTCTGGCCTTTACGGATTAAAGCTAGGGTATTGGAGTCGTATTAAACTGATAAAACAGGTATTCATTAATATGGCTTATGCAGGAGCGAGTGAGTTAGCCACTGATTTTGGTAGTGAAATGGTTGGCGCTGATTTATTAGGTAAGATGTCAGCCCGCTTGGCTCAGGGTTTAGGTGCTGGTTTATTAACGTCAAGGTTGGGTATTAGAGCTATGCACTTATGCCGACCATTACCCTTTGATGAGCACTCGCCACGCCTAGGAGACGTTCGTAAAGAAATTTTGAATCAACTTAAAAACTTAATTAAAAAGTAAGTTAATCCCTAATCATATTGCTGTATAAATTAGTTTACATTATTATAGGTTCGACTTTTAAAGTGTTTTTATGAAATATGTTGATGAAATATTTTAATGAAAAATTAGTTTACAATAGAGCGAAATTCACTTTTAAAGTTAATTAATAACATATTTTTTAAAATAGGACTATTGTAAATGCGTTTGGAAATTATCTGCAGTGACAGTGTTGGCATGGGACAGAAGATTTTAGGGATCTTTGTTGAGCATGAAATTAATGTTCGAGGCATTGAGTTTAACCGACAAGGTCGAATTTTTATCGACATCCCAGATTTAGACTTTAGTCAATTACAAACCTTTATGCCTCAGTTACGTTTACTTAAAGGAGTAGGGGATGTGAAAACATCATCCTATATGCCCTCTGAACGAGAGAAAAATGAACTTTCGACTTTAATTCAAACTTTTCCTGACCCTTTTATCTCTATCGATGCCAGAGGCAATATTCGACAAATGAATACTATCGCTTCAGAAATTATTGGTAGCGATGAAAACCAATTTGTTGGCCAACCTGTTACTTGTTTACTTAAAGGTTTCAATTTTAGTCGTTGGTTAGACAGTAAAGATGTTTTAGCTCAAACCCACCGTTTAAAATTTCAAGAAGAATATTTTGTTGCTGATATTTTACCTATTAATGTGGCTGAAGACTCTGGTAAACAAGTATTAGTGGGTGCAGTGCTTATTTTGAAATCTGAAATGAGACTAGGCGAACAAATTAGTGTCTTTAAGCAACCTAGCGATAACGAGTTTTCAGGTATTCAAAGTACAAGTAGTGCCATGCGTAAAGTAATTCGCGAAACTAAACGTATGTCATTAATTGACTCATCAGTACTAATTGTTGGGGAAACGGGTACAGGTAAAGAGTTGCTAGCCAGAGCTTGCCATGCAGCTAGTGACAGAACTAAAAGTCCTTTTATGACGTTGAACTGTGCCACCTTACCTGATGATGCTGCTGAAACTGAACTTTTTGGCTTAGGTGTTTCAGGTGCTGTTGATAGTAAACGCGGCCTATTTGAGCTTGCTGATGGTGGCTCTATATTTCTTGATGAAGTAGGTGAAATGTCTGCTAAGTTGCAAACAAAATTGCTTCGCGTTATTCAAGACGGCAGTTTTCGCAGAGTGGATGATGAAAAAGAAAATAAAGTTAATGTCCGTATTATTTCTTCAACAAATAAAGATTTACTCAACTTAGTTACTTTAGGTGAATTTAGGGAAGATCTTTATTATCGACTTAATGTACTTGGCCTAAATATCCCAGCACTGAGAGAACGTCGAAATGATATTTTGCCTTTAGCCGAGCAGTTTATTGCTAAGTCTGCTAATAAATTAGGTAAAAGCCGAGTCAAACTAGACGATGAGTGTCGTGAGTTTATTGAGCATTACCCGTGGCCAGGAAATGTTCGTCAGCTCGAAAATGTTATTATTCGTGCTGTTTCTTTAATGGAAGGCGATATAATTTCTATTGAACATCTTCAACTACCGGCTTACACCCGTGAGCACGGTTATTTAGAAACAGAATTTAAAGGTACCTTAGATGGAGCCGTGAAAAATTTTGAAGCTGATTTATTAAGAAAACTCTATCCTGCATATCCAAGTACTCGACTATTAGCCAAAAAACTAGGTTTAAGTCATACCGCAATTGCCAATAAATTGCGTGAATATGATATTAATAAAAAAACTGTAAAGATATAAACACAGAGGTAGTTGGTTTTTAACCGCTCGGTTTTAAAGACCAACAGCTTTTTATAAGCAGATTTATATTATTAATCTAATATAAATCTAGCATTGTTATAAAATTAACGTAAACAATTATAGACATATCTATAACTATATTATCCAAACGCTCTCACTAGTAATTTCTGTCGATTGACGGTAAATTCCCCCCATTGAAAATTAATAAAAAAATAAGGTTGTTAAATGAAGTTAGCTACACTCAAAAATAATACTCGTGATGGTCAATTAGTATTGGTTAGTCGCGACTTAACAACAGCTGTTGTTGTCACTGATATTGCTGATACATTACAGCAGGCCATTGATAATTGGAGTGAGGTTAGCAATAAATTAGCAACGGTATATCAGGCATTAAATAACGGTACGCTAGCAAATACATTAATATTTGATCAATCTAATTGTGAGTCACCATTACCACGTGCTTATCAATGGGCTGATGCAAGTGCTTATGTTAACCACGTTGAGCTAGTGCGTAAAGCGCGTAATGCAGAGATGCCAGCAACATTTTGGACTGATCCCTTAATGTATCAAGGTGGATCAGACGCTTTTATTGGTCCTAGAGATGATATCCAAGTTGCCTCTGAAGACTTTGGTATTGATTTTGAATCTGAAGTGGCTGTTATCACTGATGATGTTCCTATGGGTGCTTCAGCAGAAGAAGCGGCAAGTCATATTAAATTATTAATGTTAGTAAACGATGTATCGCTGAGAAATTTAATTCCAGCTGAATTAGCAAAAGGCTTTGGTTTCTTTGGTTCAAAGCCCTCAAGTGCTTTTTCTCCTGTTGCTATTACCCCAGATGAACTAGGAAATGCTTGGGATGGTAAAAAATTACACCTACCTTTAACCACTCATTTTAATAATCAATTATTTGGTCAACCAAACTGTGGTATTGATATGACTTTTGATTTCCCAACTATTGTTGCTCATGCAGCAATTACGCGCCCATTATCAGCAGGTTGTATTGTTGGCTCTGGTACTATTTCAAACTATGACCGCAGTGCGGGTTCAAGCTGTTTAGCTGAAAAGCGGATGTTAGAAATTATTGCTGATGGTAAGCCATCAACCTCATTTATGAGTTTTGGCGATACTGTTCGTATTGAAATGTTTGATGACAATGGCGATAGCATTTTTGGTGCTATCGATCAGATTATTACTCAATACGTAAAATAAATTGAGGGATTGGTTAATTCATGAAATTATATGGCTATTGGCGTTCTTCTGCCGCATATCGTGTTCGTATCGTAATGCATTTAAAATCGATTGAATTTGAATCAATCTCAGTGAATTTAGTTAAAAAAGGTGGTGAGCAGCATCGGGACGACTATATTGCTATGAACCCTAGCCATTTAGTACCGACGCTTGTTGATGGTGATTTGGTGTTGAATCAATCATTAGCGATTATTGATTACCTCGATAATTGCTATCCTGAAGTTGCTTTATACCCTAGTGATATAAAATTGAGAGCAAAAGTTCAGGCACTATCATTAGATAT
>TARA_B110001469_G_scaffold7720_1_pt1 | contig 14025 bp, 8 predicted proteins | sample TARA_B110001469 | Tara Oceans TARA_B110001469 (sample SAMEA4397034) | marine metagenome | biome: Polar Biome; feature: [SRF] surface water layer (ENVO:00010504); material: water (ENVO:00002006), including particulate matter (ENVO:01000060) such as... | depth 5 m
TTAGAAAAACTGAAGATCCCTTCAGAAACAGCACATATTACAGACGACAAACCGATCTTAAAATCGAAGATAAAAACCTATTTACAAGAATATGACGTGTTGCTTTTTAGTGGAGCAGTTAGCAAAGGGAAGTTCGATTTTTTGCCCGAAGTTTTTGATGAGCTAGGAGTGGATAAATTATTTCATAAAGTAGCACAAAGACCCGGGAAACCATTCTGGTTTGGAAGCACAGCTTCTACTTGTTTCAGTGCGCAAAATGTTGATCAGAATGACAAAGAAAATAATAAAAAGAACACCATTGTGTTCGGGTTTCCAGGAAACCCTATTTCAACTTTTGTGAATTGCTTGGCATATTTTTACCCTTGGTATTACAAATCTGTTGGATTGGAAGTTGTACAAGAAACGGCAATTTTAGCCTCAGATGTTTCTTTTAAACCAAATTTAACCTACTTTTTACAAGTCAAACTGAGCTCTCGTTTTGGGCACTTAATTGCAAGCCCAATAACGGGTAATGGTTCTGGAGATTTAGCAAGTTTGGTACATACAGATGCATTTATTCAATTAACCGAAGGACAAACAACATTTAAAAAAGGAACTGTTTTTCCAATAATTAGATATCGATAATGAGCAATTTTACACACATCAATAAAGACAACAACCCTAAAATGGTGGATGTTTCTGAGAAGAAAATCACCAAAAGAACAGCCATTGCAAAAGCAACGTTATTTTTAGGGAAAGAAATACTATCGCATTTTACGAATGATGAATTAATAACCAAAAAAGGACCCGTTTTTCAAACGGCAATTATAGCAGGAATTCAAGGCGTAAAAAAGACCTCGGAACTGATTCCTATGTGTCACCCATTATTGATTAATGGAGTAGATATTGATATTAAAATTGTAGATTCAGAAACAATAGAAGTTTTTTGTAAGGTAATAATTGAAGGAAAAACAGGTGTAGAAATGGAAGCGCTAACAGGTGTTAATATTACCTGCTTAACCATTTATGATATGTGTAAAAGCATCTCCCAAGAAATGGTAATTAAAGAAGTAAGATTGTTAGAAAAAACAGGAGGAAAATCAGACATCAAAAATGGATAAACATCAGAAACATACAAATTTAAAAAGAAGAGAAAACGATTCTTTTGCTTCAAATGAAATTTCAATTTTGGGCACAAATTGCGGTATTATCTCTGATTTGGTTCACAAAGTTTCTGAGCAATTACCCAATTACAAATTGGCCTATTTTGACGCTTCTCACACCAAAGATGCTGTTAAGAACAAACTGTCTGAATATACTTTTCATCACGAAGGAAATCTACAAATTAAAACCTCTGGTAACATAAACAAGTTTGAACAACGGTTGCAATTTGCACAACATGATTTTGTTTTTATCAATGGTAATCATTATCAAGGCGCAAAACAAATTCTAATTTTAGATGAAGCAAAAGAAGCTTCAGTTCTAAAAAGGCTAGAGCAATTGGATTCTATTCAGTTTGTAATTAAGTTGAAAAAAGAAACAATATCTTTTGATTTTTTAGAAGAAAAATACCCGCAGATTAAAGAGTTGAAATGCTACACCATTAATGAGGTCACTAAGATTTCAATGCATATTGCGGCATTGATTCAAGAAAAAAAAGCAATTGTGAATGGGCTGGTGCTCGTTGGTGGAAAAAGTTCCCGAATGGGAACCAATAAATCGGCACTCGATTATCACGGAATTCCTCAAAAAACGTTTGCCAAAAACATATTAGAAAACAATAAATTAGAAACTTATTTTTCGGTTCAGAACACCTCAGAAAACGAATATGAAATTTCTGACACATTTTTAAATTTGGGGCCATTTGGCGGCATCTGTTCTGCGTTTCAAACAGATCCGAATACTGCTTGGCTTGTGCTGGCAACAGATTTACCTTTTATAGACGAAACTGTAATTCAGTTGTTATTAGAAAAAAGAAACCCTAGTAAAGTTGCTACGGCAATCAAAGGAAAAGGGAATGAATTTGTAGAGCCATTGATTACCATTTACGAGCCAAAAGCATACCCTATTTTATTACAATATTTAGCTCAAGGGTATTCCTGTCCCCGAAAAATGTTGATCAATTCTGATGTTGAAATCGTTGAAATTGATGCGTCTTTTATCAGGAATGTAAATACGCCGAAAGAATTTGAGCTGGCAAAAAGAGAAATCAGCAATAAAAATGGATAAAAACCAATTTTTTAAACGTCAAACAACCCTTTCAGAGATTGGAGAGGTTGGACAACAAAAACTGCAAAACGCTTCTGTTCTAGTGCTAGGTTGTGGCGGATTAGGGAGTCCGATTGCAGTCTACTTAGCTGCCAGTGGAATTGGAAAAATTCATTTGGTAGATTTTGATACGGTTGCTATTAGCAATTTACATAGACAAGTATTTTATGCTTTAGAGGATGTTGGAAAATCAAAAACGGAGGTGCTATCTGCATTTATAAAAAAGAGAACCCCTTTTACTGAGGTTACTTATACCAATAAATCAATCACAAAGGAAAATGTTTTTGAGTTGTTGGAAAATATTGATATTGTGGTGGACGGTACGGACTCATTGCCCACAAAATACTTGTTAAACGACGCTTGTGTTCTTAAAAATAAACCACTTGTTTACGGATCCTTATATAAATTTGATGGTTATGTGGCAACTTTTAATGTTCTACAAAAAGACGGAAGTTATTCCGCAAACTTAAGAGATGCATTTCCAGAAATGGCAACCGATATTCCAAATTGTGAAGAGGTTGGAACACTAAACGCGATTGTGGGATTGATTGCGACCCAACAAGTAAATGAAGTATTAAAATTGGTTACAGGCATTGGTAAACCCTTAGTAAATAAGTTACTGATTTACAATTCGCTTGAGAATACGCAGTTAAAAATGACTTTATTGCCAAGTGTTTCGAAAACTAAAATCACTAAAATATTTAAAAATCAAACGTATATGGATGTTTCTTGTATTGTTCAACGAGAAGATTTACAAATCTCATCAGCGGTGTTAAAAGAAAAAATAACAACTAAAAAAATTGAAGTTATAGCAGTACTGCCCAATTTAGAATTGCCTTTTAAGGTGCGTCAAACAATTCCAATTCAAGAGTTTGATGTTGAAAAACTAGATATTGATTTTAACAAAACCTATGTCATGGTTTGTCAGCGTGGCTTGAGTAGTTATAAGGCTACAAAAATGTTAAAGAAAAGATATCCAGCACTCACCGTCTTGAGTCTTACAGGGGGAATTTCTAACTATTAAGGATGGGCATTTACCCAAACTTCACCGTCTTCAAAATATTCTTTTTTCCAAATAGGCACTGATTCTTTTAGTGTATCAATTGCAAATTCGCAAGCCTCAAAAGCCGCTTTTCTATGTTTTGCAGAAGCAGTAATAATCACAGGAATATCGCCAATTTGCAATAGGCCTTCTGCATGATGTATGGCAATTCTTTGAACGTCAAATTTCTCTAATGTGGCTTCGGCAATTTTTTGCATTTCTTTAATAGCCATGGGCTTGTAAGTAGAAAACTCTAACTGCATCACTTTTTTGTTTTGGGTGTCGTTTCTAACGATGCCCACAAATGCTGAAATTCCGCCACAAGATGCATCAGTTACAAATTGATAACAGTAATTTAAATCCAATTTTCCGGAGGTAATCTTTATCGATGTTTTGCTCATATTGAATTACAAAAATAAGAAATCAAAACGTATCTTTGCGGTCTTATATTAGAAGTTGAAAAAATGAAAAATATTTTTAGAATTGTAAGTTTTTTTGAGGGAGTTTCTTATTTGTTATTGCTTTTTGTGGCAGTTCCTATAAAATACTTTCAAGGAGATGTTTCTTATGTAAAAATGCTAGGGATGCCCCATGGAATCCTTTTCATGTTGTACCTCGTTTTAGCATTTATGTTGTTCAAACCAATGAAGTGGAACTATAAAACGTTAGGAATTGTTTTATTCGCTTCAGTTTTGCCTTTCGGTACTTTTTATGTTGATAAGAAGTTTTTAAGATAATTACCCTCCACTCACTGGTGGAATAATTGCGATAACATCTTTCTCTCGTAGTTTTACATCATCATTTGCATAACTTTCGTTTACGGCAATTGCATAGGAACTGATATTTTCTACCTGAGGATATTTTGAGAGTAGCTCTTTTTTTAAGTCCCCAACGTTTATGTTTTCAAGAACTTCAAAAGACAATTCGTTTGCATTTAATAGATCTCTTGTAATTCCAAAGAGAAGCAGTTTGATTTTCATAAGTTCAAAGATAAAAATTAATTGAACAAACTCAATCCAAAAAGCCATCCCTCTTTTGAGACTCCATTAAAATTAGAACGTACATAATCGATTCGTAAAAAACGCCACTTCCCCCAACCAATATTATTCAACCCTAGCGAATATTCGCTGTAAGGTTTCCTTTCTGCTGTAAATAAGGTCTTTCCACCTGCAACTAAATGGAGGTTTAGTTTATTAATTAAAGGTATTTTTGATAATAAAGCACCTTTGAAATTATGTTGTAAGTGCATTTCTGCATACTTATCGTTTGAGAAAATCTTATAGTAATTGAGCAATCCAAAACTGTTTGTATAGGAAATATCAAGTGGAAATGTGAATTGATTTCCATTCGGCTGAAAATAATCCATAAAGGCAATGCGCTTCTTTTTTAAGAAAAGGCCTCCTCGGATATTGTAGGATAGATTCCCATAATTTCCGGCACTTATATCTTGATTTAGGCGTCCAATAAATACATCGGAATTTAATTCAGAATTCTCAGCACCAAATGTTTTTCTATAGCTCAGATTGAATGTCGGATACTTGTCATTCCCAACGTTAAATTTTCGATTTGGATATGAGAGGTATTTCTGACCAAACACAAAACGCGCTCCTATATTTAACGTTGCAATGGTATGTTCTGAAAAAGCAGCATTTGAATAATCGGTCTCATCTAAAGGATTGTTTGATGTATAGTTGAGGTCTTTATTTTTAAAGGAATAATTGGTGGTGTTAAAAAGGGGTTTTCTGTTGGCATATTCTAAAGAAGTATTTAGAAAAACACCATTTTTTATTTCATCAGAATAGCTGATTTTTGCAAATGATTTCTCGTATATTTTTAAGTAATTTTCTTTGTCAAATAGCGCTTTAAAAGTATTGTTTAAGGGTAAAACCGCATCTCTATCGTTAAATTGAGCCGTTGTGATTCCTCCAGTTATTGAGACTCTAGGCCTAGAGATATTATTCCATTTTTTTGTAAAAAAGAAGGTAGTTCTAGCTCTTTTATCAGCAAAACCATAATCCACATTTATTCCTGCGTCCCACCACTTTCCAGTATCATTTTGTCTCTTAAAATAGCGAAGTCCAGCAGAAGTATGAAAACCTTGCACAGGATTAAAATTTGTTTTCAGCAAAGGCCCGTAGTAAGAAAGAGACCAGTCTTTATAAGAGTTCCGAAACGTATATCCGGTTAATGGATCGAGCCATCCAAATTTATTTCTTTTTGTATCCAAAGAATCTAAGTACTTTTTAGATTTTCGAACTACTTTAATACTATCTTTAATTGAGTAATCTTTGACTTCTTCAACTGTTAGTGGAACTGGACGAATTTTCTCCCAGTAAACAGAATCTTTTTTAGTGGCTTCTTTGGCAAAGGTTAAGACCTCATTTGTAAAGGTGTTCTCACTAATATTTGGGTTGAAATTATAATCAGTGTAAACATAAGAAAATTTACCCCTGGGTTTTAAACTGAATATTTGGATATCGAAGTCGATGGTTTGGGTTTTTAAGACCCAGCTGTTTATTTTTTCTGTATAGTTGTAGCTTTGTTTTAATTTTATGGAATTCACAATTGGGATTCCTATTTTTTCGCCAGAAGTTGTTAGTTCTGAGCCATACAAAGCCCAATCATCCTCTGTAATGTATATATAACCTTCGAAAACTCGATCTGCTTTTCTTTTTGGTGTGACTTTTATTTTGTTGATGAGTTTTCCGTTTTTTTCATAAAAAGAACCTTCTAGTTTGTATTTGTAATAGCCAAATGCATTGTTGGAAATGGGCGAGATTAGATCATTAAAAACAGCAATACTGTTGTTGTATAAATCAATATTTGAATCTTCTGCTCTGTTAAAACTTACTCCATTATCTTGTCCAGAGACCTTGGAGGCAATTATTTTTTCTTTGAAATTTTTTGGTTTTTTTCGAAAGGTAATCTCAGAAATTGTTTCTGATAGATAAATAATACCACTTCTAGTAGAATCCAATCCCCCACCAAAATCACCAGTTTTAATACCTAAAAAACTTTCTGGAGCATCCTTTATTTTGGTAAGACCGCGGGAGTAAAAATTGGCAGTATAGTTTGCTAATTTGTTAGTGTTTTTTTCTTTATTGGCAATTACATTTCTAATAATCGCATTTGCAGGATTGTCTTTTGTTGAAATAGAAATTTCTTTTAACTCAATACTTTCTTCTTCTAAGATAGCATTTATAATTATTGGAGAACCGGTTATTGTGATTTTCTTTTTCAATGTCTTGTACCCCAAAAACTGAAAGTAAATATTGTAGGTTCCTGTTTTTTTGATGTTTAAAACATAGTCTCCATTGTCGTTAGAAGTGGTTCCTGTTGTTGTTTTTTCTAAGTAAACACTTACAAAAGAAAGTGGGTTTCCTTTGATGTCCGTGATTTTGCCTTTTATTTGAGCGCAAAAGGGGGTCGCTATTAAAATAAAAAATAAAATAATAAATTTTTTCATAACTTGGTTTTTCATAACTCATGGCAAACATAAACTTTTAAGTATGTTTATAAAACTTAAAATTTGTTAAAATTGAAGTATTGAATTTTTGTTTTCATGTTGAGATCAATTTATAGACGCTTGCTAGCTGAAAAAAGTTGCCTCATTTTTTTATTTGTCACAAAATAGCAGTTTCAAAAGAATGTAATAAACAGTAGGGCTTCACTTGAAAAGCTTATATTTGTTAGTTACAAACAAACTATATTTTTTATGAGTGATTCTAGAAAAAGACATGAAGCTTTACTATACCACGCAAAACCAAAACCAGGGAAAATTGCCGTTGTGCCTACAAAAAAGTATGCCACTCAGCACGATTTGGCGTTGGCATATTCGCCCGGAGTTGCAGAGCCATGTTTAGAAATAGCAAAAGACAGAAATAACGTTTATAAATATACAGCTAAAGGAAATTTAGTTGCCGTGATTACCAATGGTACGGCTGTTTTAGGATTGGGAAATATTGGACCTGAAGCCTCAAAACCCGTAATGGAAGGGAAAGGATTGTTGTTTAAAATATTTGCAGATATCGATGTTTTTGATATTGAAGTAGATGCTACAGATGTAGATAAATTTATAGAGACTGTAAAAGCAATTGCGCCTACTTTTGGTGGAATTAACTTAGAAGATATTAAAGCACCAGAAGCTTTTGAAATAGAAAGAAGATTGAAGGAGGAATTAGACATTCCCGTAATGCACGATGATCAACATGGAACTGCTATCATTTCTGCAGCCGCTTTAAAAAATGCTATTGATATTGCCGAGAAAAGCTTTGCTACTGTTAAGATTGTAGTAAACGGAGCCGGTGCAGCTGCTATTTCTTGTACAAGATTGTACTTGAAACTAGGCGCTAAAAAAGAAAACATTACCATGTGTGATAGCAAAGGGGTTATTCGAAAAGATCGAGACAACCTTACTTCACAAAAAGCAGAGTTTGCTACGAGCGAAGACCTCAATACTTTGGAAGAAGCCATGCACAATGCAGACGTTTTTATCGGACTGTCTACTGGAAATGTAGTGACTCCAGAAATGTTGTTGTCGATGGCTAAAAACCCAATTGTATTTGCGATGGCAAATCCAGAGCCAGAAATAGAATATGATTTGGCTGTTGCCACGAGAGACGATATTTTAATGGCTACTGGTCGTTCCGATCATCCAAACCAAGTAAACAATGTGTTGGGTTTTCCATTTATTTTTAGAGGAGCTTTAGATGTTAGAGCTACAAAAATAAACGAAGAAATGAAAATGGCAGCGGTACACGCATTGGCAGATTTAGCTAAAAAATCGGTACCCGAGCAAGTAAACATTGTGTATGACGAGGTAAGTTTGACGTATGGGAAAGAATATATCATTCCAAAACCTTTTGACCCAAGACTTATTTATGAGATTCCACCAGCAGTTGCAAAAGCTGCAATGGATTCTGGAGTGGCGCTAGAACCGATTGAAGATTGGGATAAATACCGTGAAGAACTCATGGAAAGATCAGGTTCTGGGAGTAAAGAAATCAGAATTTTACACAACAGAGCAAAGAGCAATCCAAAGCGTATTGTTTTCGCAGAAGCAGATCATTTAGATGTGCTAAAAGCGGCCCAAAGAGTGTATGACGAAAAACTAGGAAAGCCTATTTTATTAGGAAGAAAAGAATTGATTTTAGCGTTGAAAGAAGAAATTGGTTTTACAGCAGATGTGCCAATTATTGACCCAAAAACAGATGAAGAAAATGAAAGAAGAGAACGTTTTGGGGACGTTTATTGGAAAAGCAGACAACGCAAAGGGAAAAGCTACTCAGAGGCAGTGAAATTAATGCGAGAACGTAATTATTTTGCAGCAATGTTGGTCAATGAAGGGGAAGCAGATGCTTTAATTACAGGGTATTCTAGACCGTATCCAACGGTTGTGAAACCGATGTTAGAGCTTATCGAAAAATCGAAGGGAGTTACTAGAATTGCTGCCTGTAATTTGATGTTGACTAAGCAGGGACCTTTGTTTTTAGCAGATACTACAATTAACGTGAATCCATCTGCAAAAGATTTAGCAAAAATTTCTCAGATGACCTCGAAATTAGTTACAATGTTTGGAATGAAACCAAATATTGCGATGTTAGGGTTTTCAAATTTTGGCTCTTCAAATACAGAAACCTCTAAAAAAATTAGAGAAGCAGTATCTTACATACATCGTAATTTTCCAAATGTAGTAGTTGATGGAGAAATTCAAGCAGATTTTGCACTAAACCCAGAAATGTTGGCAAAAGAATTTCCTTTTTCTAAGTTGAATGGTAAAAAAGTGAATGTGCTTATTTTCCCAAACTTAGAATCAGCAAACATCACCTACAAACTATTAAAACAAATTGATGGAGCAGAATCTATTGGTCCAGTTATTTTAGGATTTAGCAAGCCAGTGCACATTTTGCAATTGGGAGCTAGTGTAGATGAAATGGTAAATATGGCGGCGTTAGCAGTTGTAGATGCACAGGAAAAAGAAAAAAGAAACTCGAAATAAAATTACTACATTGTAGGCATAAATAGAACGGTATGATTACACAAATAAGAGGGAAATTGGTAGAGAAAAACCCTACCTATGCGGTTGTAGATTGTAATGGAGTTGGGTATCTATTGCATATTTCTTTAAATACGTTTTCGAGTCTTCCAGATCAGGAAGCCGTTCTTTTATATACCCATCTTTTGATTCGAGAAGATGCACACACCTTATTTGGTTTTATCAATAAAACAGAGAGAGAAGTTTTTAGACTTTTAATTTCTGTTTCTGGTGTTGGACCAAGTATTGCAAGAACCATGTTGTCTTCGATGACTTCTGAAGAAATACAACAAGCAATTGCATCAGAAAATGTGCCCGTAATTCAGTCTGTAAAAGGAATTGGCGCCAAAACAGCGCAAAGAGTTATTGTAGATTTAAAAGATAAAATCTTAAAAACGTTTGATTTAGATGAAGTTTCTGTTTATACAAACAATACAAACAAAGAAGAAGCGTTATCTGCTTTGGAGGTGTTAGGTTTTGCAAGAAAACAATCTGAAAAGGTGATTTCCACCATTATAAAAACACAAAAAGATGCTTCCGTTGAGCAACTTATAAAATTAGCGTTAAAGAATTTATAGGCCCTTGAAGAAGTATCTAAAAAATATATTTTTGTTCGTCGTGTTTGCTTTGTTGGCAAGCACTTCTTCGTTTTCACAATTTATGGCAGGCAGCAATGCTCCAGAAGTTGAAAAAGACACCCTAGATTTAACCTATAACTTTACGAAAAACCAAACAGGAGGTCTGTTTCTAGATTATTTAGCTGAGAAAGAGATTATTTTCGATAAAGTCCTTAATAAATATGTGATTTTAGAGAAAATTGGAGATTATTACACAAGAACTCCTATTTATTTAACTCTCGAACAATACAAAAGATATCGCTTAAAAAGAGATATGCTGGTGTATTTTAAGGAGAAAATTACTGCAGCTAACGGTAAAACTGGTGATGCAGTAGCTGCTCGAAAAAATTTGCTACCAGCCTACTACGTGAATTCTAAATTCTTTGAAACTATTTTTGGAAGTAATAAAGTGGAGGTAATTCCTACGGGGAATTTAAATTTAAAGCTAGGGGTTATCTATCAAAATACAGAGAACCCACAAATTTCAGAAGAAAACAGGAGCAGTCTTACTTTTGACTTTGATCAACAAATCAACATTAGTTTGCAAGCGAAAATTGGAACGCGATTGCAGTTTACAGCAAACTATGATACACAATCTACATTCGACTTTCAAAACTTAGTGAAAGTTCAGTTTCTCCCTTCGGAGAATTCAGATGAATCGCAAGGATCAGGAAACAGCCGAGGTAGTTTGAATGATAAACTAGGAGGTGTTAAAAAAAGAATTGGAGACTTTGGAGATAAGGTTGACAGTTACAAAGACGATTTAACAAAATTTTCAGAAGACGGTATTATACAAGGAATTGAAGCGGGTAACATTTCGATGCCTATTAAGAATTCATTAATCAATGGCGCACAAAGTTTATTTGGTGTGAAAACCGATTTAAAATTTGGAAACACCAAAATAACGGCTGTTTTTTCACAGCAAAATTCTGAAAGTAAAACGGTTACGTCAGAAGGAGGAGCCTCCATTCAACCTTTTGAATTAAGAGCTACAGATTATGACAACGACAGACACTTTTTCTTGTCACAATATTTTGTAGATAATTACGCAAACTCATTGTCACAATACCCTTTGATAAACAGTCGAATTAACATTACCAGAGTCGAGGTTTGGATTACCAATAGAAACGCAAGCACCGAAGATTTTAGAAGCATTGTTGCTTTTGCAGATATTGGAGAGGTAGGTACATCTAATTTGGTGAATTTCACAGATATTACTCCAAACGCAGATAGCCCTTTTGTTTCTTTGCAAAACATACCTTCCAATAGTACAAATACGATTGCAGATTTGTTAACACAGTCAAGTGGTATTAGAGATGTGGGAACTGTAAGTACAACTCTACAGAACGGCCCTTATAACATGCAAGAAGGAAGCGATTATTCATTACTTCAAAATGCAAGAAAATTACAAGTAAACGAGTATACACTCAATCCGCAACTTGGATTTATTTCTTTAAACAGAAGATTGAATGATGGTGAAGTTTTAGCTGTTGCCTTCGAATATACGGTTGCTGGAAATGTTACTGATGCAACAGGAGCACCTATCAATCAGAACTCATTTAAAGTTGGAGAATTTTCTAACGATGGTATTCAAGCACCTAATAATTTAGCCGTAAAATTATTAAGAAGTGAAATATTAACCACCAAAAGGGATGACCGAAATGGCGGTTTAGAACAATTTCCTACCTGGCGATTGATGATGAAAAACGTGTATGCTTTAGGAGCGTTTCCTTTGTCGCAAGATGGGTTTCGTTTTGAGGTTCAGTATCGAGATGATGCAACAGGAATTCCATCAAATACACTTCAAAACGCACAAACACCGGAAATAGCAAACAAGCCGTTATTACAAGTATTGCATTTAGATCAATTAGATCAAAGTCAATTTCGAGATGCCGATGGGTATTTTGATTATGTAGAAGGTATTACTGTAAATTCACAAAACGGATTCATCTTTTTCCCAGAACCAGAACCTTTTGGTGATGATTTAGAAGAACAACTAACAAGCCAAGAAGACAAAGATAATTATGTTTTTAAAGAACTGTATTTAGACACCAAAATTAATGCAAAAAACAACTATCAGAACAAAGATAAGTTTCTTTTAAAAGGGTATTTTAAATCAGAGAATTCTGGTGGAATTCCGATTGGTGCTTTTAATGTTCCTAGAGGTTCTGTAAATGTAACCGCAGGAGGAAGGCAATTGCTCGAAGGGGTCGATTTTGTGGTGGATTACTTAGCCGGAAAAGTACAGATTATAGATCCAGGACTTCAAGCATCGGGAGTGCCTATTAGTGTTTCTACAGAAAATAATGCCGTTTTTAATCAGCAACGGAAAACCTTTATGGGGGTAGATGTTGAGCATCGTTTTTCTGATAAATTCACACTTGGAGGTACCGTTTTAAATGTGGAAGAAAGACCCTTAACACCAAAAGTAAATTTTGGGTCGGAACCTATAAATAATACCATGCTGGGACTGAATGTAGACTATGCAGCAGAGGTGCCATTTTTCACAAAATTGGCAAACAAACTTCCTTTTGTAGATACCGATGTTCCTTCTAATTTATCTGTGAGAGCAGACATGGCCTACTTATTGCCAGGGACTCCCAGCGGTATTGATGTTGCGGGTGCAGCAACTTCTTATATTGATGATTTTGAAGCCTCTCAAATACCAATTTCATTATTATCACCATTACAATGGTATTTGGCGAGTACCCCAAAAAACAATACTAACGATGTTTTTAATGGAGGTCTTAATACGATTGAATACAACTTTAAAAGAGCAAAACTTGCTTGGTACAGTATCGATCAAGTCTTTTATGGTTTGGGATCCACTCCACCCGGAATTGGCGCAGATGATTTGTCGAGAGCAGAAACCAGACAGATTAATTTTAGAGAATTATTTCCAAATCAGCAATTAGACATTACACAAAACAGTTTGTTAAGAACCTTAGATTTGGCGTATTTCCCAAATGAAAGAGGGTCGTATAATTTTGATACGGGTGCGAATGTGAATACAGATGGAACTTTTGACAATCCAGAAGCACGTTGGGCAGGAATTACCCGCCCTTTAACTACCAATAATTTTGACCAAGCAAATGTAGAATACATTCAGTTTTGGATTATGGATCCGTATGATAATTATTCCATTACTGCCGAAGAAGGTTTGCCAATTGGAGTAGATGCACAAGACCCTGCAAACCAAGTAGGAGATTTGTATTTAAACCTTGGAAACATTTCAGAAGATGTAAATAAGGACAGTCGAAAAATGTATGAGAATGGACTACCAGAATCAGGGTTAGACCAAAACACCATACAAACGATTTGGGGAAAAGTTCCTTCAAATCAATCGATTATTTATGCTTTTAGTGAAGAGGATGCAGCAAGAGCAAATCAGGATTTAGGTTTTGATGGGTTGAATGATACTTATGAGTTAACGAAATTATCTGAAAATTTAGGAGTTTCGGAAGTAAGTTTGCCAAGATATTTTATAGCAGATCCTGCATCTGATAACTTCCAATTTTTTAGAGGTGGCCAATTGGACAATGAAGATGCCTCGGTTATTAAAAGATATAAGAACTTTAACAATACCCAAGGGAATTCTCCTACGATCAATCAATCTACAGAATCCTATCCAACAGCATCTACGACCTATCCAGATGTAGAAGACATCAATAGAGATCAAACAATGAATACGGTAGAAAGTTACTATCAGTATAAAATTTCTATGGACAAGGCAGATTTGGTTGCTGGAAGAAATTTTATTGTGGATGAAAAAACGACCACAATCACACTAGAAGACGGAAATTCTCAACAAACAAAATGGTATCAATTTAGAGTACCTGTTCGAAGTGGAACACCAATCAATGGAATTTCAGATTTTAATAGCATTCGTTTTATGAGAATGTTTCTTTCTGGATTTAAAATGCCCGTTGTTTTGCGTTTTGGGGAGTTGGATTTAGTGCGTGGCGATTGGAGACGTTATGTTAGAACCTTAGATCCGAACATCAATCCAGATCGAGAATTAGATCAAACAGAATTGAATAATTTTGAAGTAGGCGTTATTAGTATCGAACAAAATGAAGGCAGCT
>TARA_B110001469_G_C9648771_1_pt1 | contig 14005 bp, 13 predicted proteins | sample TARA_B110001469 | Tara Oceans TARA_B110001469 (sample SAMEA4397034) | marine metagenome | biome: Polar Biome; feature: [SRF] surface water layer (ENVO:00010504); material: water (ENVO:00002006), including particulate matter (ENVO:01000060) such as... | depth 5 m
CAAAGCTGGTCACTAAAAATCTTCGATTTTTCATGCGTATTCTAATCACTGGCGGAGCCGGATTTCTCGGTTCCCATCTTTCTGAACGGCTCCTGCTTGAGGGGCACGAAGTGGTCTGTATGGATAATTTTTTTACTGGCCGTAAATGCAATATCGCGCATTTACTGCCGAATCCAAACTTCGAGCTGATGCGGCACGACGTGATTGATCCGTTCAAGTTGGAAGTCGATCAGATCTACAATCTCGCTTGCCCGGCCTCGCCGGTGCACTACCAGCACAACCCGATCAAGACCACCAAGACTTCCGTCATGGGTGCGATCAACTGCCTCGGCTTGGCCAAGCGAGTGAATGCCCGTGTCTTTCAGGCATCCACCTCTGAGGTCTACGGTGATCCGGATGTCCACCCGCAGCCCGAAAGCTATTGGGGCAACGTGAATCCGATCGGCATCCGCTCCTGCTACGACGAAGGCAAGCGCTGCGCCGAAACGCTGTTCTTCGATTATCATCGTCAGAACCAAGTCGATATCCGGGTGGTCCGTATTTTCAACACCTACGGCCCGCGCATGCTGGCCGATGATGGACGGGTCGTTTCCAACTTTATCGTGCAAGCTCTGCAAGGGCAGGACATCACCGTCTATGGCGAAGGGCAGCAGACGCGTTCCTTCTGCTTCGTCGATGATTTGATCGAGGGCTTCGTGCGCTTGATGAATCAGGCTCAGGTGATCGGCCCGATGAATATCGGTAACCCCGGCGAATTCACGATTCTAGAGCTTGCGCAGAAGGTGATCGAATTAACCGGAAGTAAATCGAAGATCGTCTATCGCCCGATGCCGGAGGACGACCCGAAGCAACGTCAGCCAGATATCACCCAGGCCCGCGAAGTCCTAGGCTGGGAGCCGAAGATTCAATTGGAAGCTGGATTGAAGAAGACGATTGAGTATTTTGCTCAGTCGCTGTAGTGGCGAATCTTTCGCTGAGTTGAGTATTAGCTTACAAGTTGCTTTCTTACGTATTTAACAATGCATTCATCAAAACGTATCATTGTAAACACCGTCGCCAGCTATGGGCAATCTGTATTCGCAATAGTTGTAACTTTGTTCAGTGCGCGTTGGATTTTGCTGGCGCTTGGGCAGAGTGATTTTGGGCTATTTGGCGTCGTTGGAAGCCTTACCTTACTCATTACTTTTTTGAGCGGGGGACTGTCTGTTGGTGTTTCGCGTTTTTATGCCTATTCGATCGGCGAGATGAATAATGAGTCCGGTAACGTGCCTGATGATGATCTAAAACGTTGGTTCAATACGGCCTTTTCAATACATGCGGTTGTGCCATTTCTCTTTGTGGCGGCTGGCTGGCCAGTTGGGAGTTATGCGATCGAGAATTGGCTGACGATTCCAGTGGAGCGTATTGACGCTTGTATGTCGGTTTTTCGTCTATCACTGGTGAGCACATTTACTGCAATCTTTGCTGTGCCTTTTCTGTCCATGTTTAGCGCGCATCAACTTATATTTGAGTTGGCTGCCTTTGGTGTCCTACGGATGGTTGCGGTCTTTGGAGTTTCTTGGAGCTTATTACATGTCCCATCGGATCGCCTAATTGCCTATGCTGGGTGTATGATGGCGATCAATGTGGCGATTCTATTGCTTCAAATAATCCGAGCATCTATGAAGTTCGACGCCTGTCGGGTTAAATTCTCTTATCTCTATGATTTTGATTATCTAAAAAAGCTTTTTAGCTATGTCGGTTGGAAAATGTTTGGAATGAGTTGCGTGGCTTTTCGGACTCAAGGAGCACCAGTTTTAGTCAATTTGTATTATGGCCCTGTGGCCAATGCTGCGTATAGTATTGCAAATCGTTTATCGATCCAAGCAACAACGCTTTCGACTGCTATGACTTCTGCATTTCAGCCTGCGCTCGTTTCCGCTGAAGGGCAGGGAGATCGTGAGAAGGTATTGTCAATGTCGATCCAAGTTAGTAAATTCGGGGCATTGATGGTCTTGATATTTACAATACCTTTAGTGTTAGAGATGCAGACGTTGCTAAATTTGTGGCTAGTTAATCCACCTGAATATTCTGTGCAACTCTGCCAGTGGATGTCAGCAATGTTGGTGGTTGATCGAATCACCAGTGGAGCGATGTTGGCCGTAAATGCGTATGGTAAGATTGCCTGGTATGAGTTGATTCAAGGGACTCTGTTTCTCGTGGCTTTGATGCTCATCTGGCTGTTTCACCTCATGGGTTTTGGGCTGCCTTCAGTAGGTTGTGCGTTGTTTCTCTCAATGACATCATATTGTGTCGGCCGCCTCATCTTTGCAAGGCGATTGTTGGCGTATCCTGTCGCTTTATGGATCAAGCAGGTCCTGTTGCCGGTAACATTATTAGTGGCAGTCTCTACGGGCGTAGGATATGTAGTAATGTCGACGTTTGATGCTAGCTTGATTCGTCTTGTTTTTACGAGTGGGTTGACTGGTATTGTTACATCTTTGATCGGCTGGATCTGCCTTTTGAATCGATCAGAGCGCGCCTATGCCTTGGGCGGTTTTAGAAAAATGGCGTCTAAGTTTATTTGAATGAAAATATAAATCATACTTTTTTAAAATGCGTAAATTAAAACGATTGATAAAGTTAATTTTGAAGTTATTAGGGCGGATTCCTCTAATGGTAATGTCTTTAAGGGATGTATGTAAGCACGGCGGTTATGCTTCTGTGAGCATTGGGTTGATTGAATATGGCGAGTTATTAAAAGGAAAAAAAGTCCTCATCACTGGTGGTAGTTCAGGGATCGGATTATGTATCGCTAAAAAATGTATCCAGCTAGGAGCCGATGTGGTGATCACGGGACGAAGCCTCGAAAAGCTATCAGTAGCGGCAATCGAGATCGACAATTCTCGTCTTAATTTCATAGAATGGGACATTGCCGAGATTGGGGTAATTGAAGAGAAGTTGCAGGAAGTTCTAGACCTTGTAGGAGGGCAGCTGGATATTCTAATCAATAATGCTGGTATCTTATCTAAAAAAATATTTCCTAATGTATCCGAGACTGATTGGGATGCAGTATATGCGGTGAATTCAAAGGGATTGTTTTTCCTGACTCAAGCTCTGAGTAAAATTTGGATAAATACCCCAGGTTTAGGAACTAAAAAAATTATTAATCTAAGCTCTCAAGGTGGCTATGTTGGAGCGACATATCCCTATCGCATGACAAAGTGGGATATCGCTGGGTTGACGCAGGGATTAGGATTAAAGTTGGCGCCCCACGGTATTCTAGTTAATGGGATCGCTCCGGGCATTGTAGCAACCAAGATGCAAAAGAATTGTGTTGGTCAAGGTGACAATAAATATTGCGAATTAAACCCATTGGGAAGGTTTGCCTTGCCAGAAGAGATCGCTGAATTAACGGCGTTCTTACTGAGTGATGCTGCAAACTTCTTTGTTGGACAAACTTTTGTATGTGACGGTGGGTATTCTCTAAAATAGTGTATTCATTCAGTTTTAACTTTAACTTCAAATAGTAAAATGGAAAAAAAATACACCGACGAAAAAAATGTTCAAATTTTATTGGCGCTCCTAAAGGCCCATGGGATCAATCAAGTAATTGCCTCTCCTGGTAGTGCAAATTCACCTTTTGTGGCGAGTGTGCAGTATGATAATTATTTCAAAGTGATTTCTGTTGTTGATGAGCGGTCTGCAGCGTATATGGCATGTGGATGGGCTCATGAATCAGGAAAGCCAGTCGTGATCAGTTGCACTGGTGCCACTGCATCTCGAAACTACGCATCAGGTTTAACTGAAGCATATTATCGCAAGCTGCCCATTTTGGCAGTAACTTCGACCCAACCCGTTTCTCGTATCGGCCATCTCCATGCGCAGGTTGTGGATCGGTCTAATATTCAGAATGATGTTGCGAAGGTTAGTTATACCCTGCCGATCATCAAGGATAACGGCGATATCTGGGATTGTGAAAATAAGATTAATGAAGCGATCCTAGAATTGTCACGGCATGGAGGTGGTCCAGCTCACTTAAACCTGCAAACCTGCTCTTTGAGTACTTACGCGACTAAGGAGCTACCTGCTGTTCGCATTATTCGCCGATACTCTGAGACCTCAGGTTGTCCAGATTTACCCGATGGAAAGATCGCGGTGTTTGTTGGTTCACATTCAAAATGGACGCAAGATGAAACAGAGGCTTTGGAGGTCTTTTGTGCGTCCAATGGAGCAATTGTTCTGTGCGATCACACGAGCGGATATCATGGCAAGTATCGAGTCCTTTCTTCCTTGCTGGTCAGTCAGATTTATCGGGATAAGACTCTTTGTCAGCCAGAACTACTTATTCATGTTGGCGAAATTTCAGGAGATTACCCAGCTCTTGGGGTTGGCCCTAAGCAGGTCTGGCGTGTTAGTCCAGACGGGGTTATTCGCGATACATTTGGTAAGCTTACCACAGTTTTTGAAATGAAGGAATGCCAGTTTTTTGGGCATTACCAGAAATCAACGAACTGTTCAAATCGCTATTTTGAGCGCTGTAGTTCGCATTTAGAAGGAATTAGGGGGAGCCTTTTGGATCTTCCATTTTCAAATATGTGGGCAGCGTCACAGATGGCTAAAGTAATACCGAAAGGTGCCGCTATACATTTTGCCATTCTCAATAGCCTGCGGGCGTGGAATTTGTTTGAACTCCCGGAAGATGTTGAATCGATGTCTAACGTTGGTGGATTTGGTATAGATGGGTGCTTGTCCAGTTTGATCGGAGCGTCTTTCACAAACAAGGATAGGCTACACTTCTGTGTCATTGGGGATCTTGCCTTCTTCTATGATATGAATGCCCTTGGCCAGCGTGATGTGGGACCGAATGTGCGCATTCTTATGATAAATAATGGAAAGGGAGCAGAGTTTCGCCAGTACCGGCACCATACTTCTCATTTTGAGGACGATGCCGATGTTTTTATTTCCGCGGCTGGTCACTTCGGGAATAAGTCTCCAAGCTTAGTTAGAGATTTTGCTAAGGCGCTTGGCTTTGAATACCTTTGCGCAAATACAAAGGAGGAGTTTACGCAGAGGAGTGAAGTTTTTTTGAATCCGTTAATGGGAAATAAACCGATTTTGTTTGAGGTGTTTACTGATAGCGAAAATGAAACCAAGGCACTCGAGATCATCATGAACAGCGAAGGAAATCTATCGAATAAAGCGAAGTTGGTAGCTAAGGGGTTTGCTAAAAAGATGTTGGGCAAATAAATTTCAACTTACTGATAGTTTTAAACTATTGTTATCAAGTTTCTCACGATTATATGACAAAAATTGGCATTCTAACATTCCACCATGAAGACAATTACGGAGCGGTTTTGCAGACCTATGCGTTACAAAAATATCTTCAGTCGCAAGGCTGCGTTGTAGAGATTATCAATTTTAGGCCCCGTAAATCAAATTTCCGTTTGTTAGACTGGATCGGTAGGAATCCTTCTCAGACAATTTTTAAGTGGAAAAAACAGGTAAAGAGGATGTCTGGTTCAGATGGGTCCCAAGAGAGGTCTAAAGTATTTGCAGCATTTAGAGACAATTACTTAGCTATAGGAAGCAAAGTTCATTCTTCCCATAAATCACTCAAAAAGTTGCCCCCAAATGTCGATGTATTGATTGTGGGAAGTGATCAAATTTGGAGTCCCAAATTGATCAGCTATAAAGATTATCCTATTTATTGGTTAGATTTTGGCTCTGACAAGATTAAAAAAATAGCATATTCCGCCAGTTTCGGTGGTGAGTATGGCGATTGGGAATGTTATTCTGGTATTCCTAAATGGGCGAGCTGTTTCTCGGCTATAACTGCTAGAGAGAGGAATGGTGTTAAGTTTTTGCACCGGATAAATGTAAAGCATGCTTCTTGGGCACCTGATCCAACGTTTTTGTTGGATTGGAAGTCCGTATTCAAAATAAATGTTGTTTCTGAAAGGGAAAAGATTGGAAGATTTGTTCTAAAGCGCCAAAATCAAACGTTTGCAAATAAACTACAAAAACAATTGACACAATTAGAAGATTACAAAACTGAATATTGTTTTGACATCAATTCGGATAACTTAAGTCCGATAAATTGGATTAAGTGTATTTCAACTTTAAAATTTGTCATCACAGACTCCTTTCATGGAACTGTCTTTTGTATAATCACAAATACACCCTTTATAACTATACTTTGGCAAGGTGTTGGGGCGTCCAGGAATGATAGAGTGATCTCGCTACTCGAAGAATTCGGGCTAGAATCTCGGGCGATGGGTTATGATTCAGCGAAATCTTTTAATTTGATGCAGGAAAGTAATATTAACTGGGCTGCGATTAATTTCAAAATCAATGAAGTAGGGAAGCAGGGAAAAACTTTTTTAAGTGAATCAATAGGTTTGTATTAAATGCCTTTACAATGTGTCTAGTGAGATGAATAAAAAATAATTTATGATCGGATCCAGCTTGTTCTCGATTATATCTATAAAATCGTGTATGAAAGTATCTTGGTTGGTGATGTTCGCGGACATGGCGTTTTCATGCTAAAAACGAGTATGGCAATTGATGAAGAAGCTATTATTGCGAGTGGGAAATGGCCTCCGGTTGAGGTCGTAGTAAGCTGTTTGCGAATGTTTTCTGACAAAACATGAAAAATTATTTCCGTAGATTTATCACGCAAGAGAAGTTGTTTTCACTGCTCGAAAAAGATGTGCGGGGTTCGTTGTGCGGGGAGGGGTTCGTAAATTGTTAAAAGTCTAAGGTGGTTTCCCGTCCTACAGCGGCCAAGCGGTCGAACTGGGAGAAAGCCAAAAGGAAACCACCAATAAGTGCGCGAAAGCACGGCAGTGTTAGTTTAAGGAAAAAATGATTAATCTAAGCAAATTAGAACAACGATGAAAATATATCTTATTTGGCCAATATGTTTGCCTGTGGGCTATCTGCTTATGGCGATAGTGAATTACTACGTTGGATTTGCCGTTTTACCTGAGGTTTCATTATATGTTTCACTTTTATTTTCCATATGTGCTTTAATGTTATTAGGCGGTTACCTAATTGGACTTCGCCATCCGTCATTAAGATCGGCCGAAATAATACCGACGGAGAGGGCATTACAACGAATAGTTTTCTGGGGCAGCTTATCCGTGTTAGTTGGTTATCTTCTTTTAATTGCAAATCGACTCGTTTTGGGGATCAATATCAGCACGGTTTTAGAAGAAACGAACCAAGTGAGAGATATGGCCCATGGGTCGATTCTAACTAAGGTTTCCGTCCTTATGCACTTTGTCTGGTTTCCTACTCTTGGCTCCATGACTTACATGTTGAGCTGTAAAATGAAGATCGCCCGGATCAATTGGCTGTTACTTGCAATCATAGGGATGTTGTTGGTGTTTAATTCATTTCTTAGTGTGAATCGTAATCCAATCATCGGGTTTGTTTTAACGTTAAGCTTTGTTTACCTTGTGGGTATGCGGGTTCGTCTAGATCGGAAGTTTTTTGGGCGGATGATTAAAGCTTCTATCTTAGCTTTGATTTTCTTATTTCTATTTGGAATTTACGGTCGATTTATAGTTAATAATCGCCAGAAAGCTTCGATATCCCATCTTGAAATTAGCGCGGTGCAAAGTTCGAGATATGAGTTGAGTGCCCAGGTTTTTACCGATGGGGACGTGAGATTGCTGCATACACTATCTTATTATTTTTCGCATCAGTTCCCATATGTTGATGCGGCAATCACTATAAAGGGTCCTTTGCGATTTAATCCCACAGTTTTGAATCCTTGGCTAGTTAGCCAAATGTCGGGAATATTCCCAAATCTGTATTATTTCTATATGCAAGGGCCTTTGGCTGTGAATTACAAGTCAGGGATTCCAGATTATACTTGGAATTCGATTGTTGGTATGTTCGTTGCAGGTTTTGGATGGTTGCCACCCCCATTTATTTTCTTTTTTATAGGATTATTTCAGGGAAGAAGCATTGGGAATTTTGCAAGGAGACCTAGCTACATTTCTCTTTTGTGGGCATTCCTTTTCTATCAGTGCTTGTCGAAGCCTTATATGGGATTCGATTTTAATATGTATTGTAACGGGTTGTTCGGATTTATAATATTATTAATTGTCCTACATAAATTAGGCGGGTTAAAATCCTTCACGTCTAGCAATCCTTCACGTTTAGCGAAAGCTAAACATTGAATGCAATTACTCGAAATCCATGAGATTTAGTCGAAAGAAGAAATATAAAGAAGATTTTTATGGGACATCCACTACAGCAAAAAATGCAAACTAAGGTCAGACGTTTATTAGTTGGAGTTTTCTACCGCTTTTGGTTGGCTCCAACATCATCCCTTCGCGTGCTACCTGATTTTTTAATAATAGGCGCACAGAAGGCCGCAACAACTTCTCTGCAGGCAGCCTTGGCCCGTGAAAAGTTTTGTCAGCCCTCTTGGCGTAAAGAAACCCATTTTTTTGATCATAATTATTTTCGAGGTATAGGTTATTATCGTCGTTACTTTCCTTTCAGATTTACAATGAAAATATTGTCTTACACGAGAGGTTCAGCTATGATTTCTTGTGAAGCGAGCCCTGACTATGTATGCCACCCATTAGCATTTAAGCGGATTCGAGCCGAGTTGGGACTTTTACCTTTGATTGTCGTTCTTCGCAATCCAGTTACACGTGCTATTTCTCAGTATTACCATAATTTGAGGGTAGGCGGGAGTGATCGCGAACCGTTGGTGTTGGAAGAGGCGCTAAAAGCGGAAAAGAATCGTATTGGTGATGATGTAGCGCTGCTAGAGCAGGGGGTTATAGGGTATTCACCTGCAGTTTTTTTTCATGGATATGTCTTCAGAGGCCTCTATGCAGAACAGTTGAGACGTTACTCCGATTGGATAGAAACAGGCCGATTTAAAGTGGTGATTTTTGAGGAATTTATATCCAATCAAAGTAAGGTGCTAACTGATGTATTTAGCTTTCTGGGGAAAGTAAGCGTAGGCTCAGATGTTGCGCCAGCTCCTGCTAAGAACGTTGGATTTAAGAATAAGCGTTTCTCTAGACAGGTAATCGAAGATTTGATTGCGGCGTTTTCGGAAGATCGCAAGGAGCTAGAGTCGCTAATTGGGCGTCGACTAGATTGCTGGGATGAGGAAAATGAAAATTTATTGAAAATGTGTAATGACGACTATAAAGGGCGACGAGCCCATCGGTGAGAACCACAGCATCCAACATCAGGATGACTAAATCGAAATCACTCAGATCGCTGTCTTGTAATTGCTCAACCAAAGCGGCCGACTTCTCCTGCCAAAGCCGTGAGATCGACTTCGGCTCTCTCTTTCGCGTAAGCTTGGAATTGAACGCGTGCTCACCCCGCACAAGGTCGCACGCATCATTGATTCCTCCCAGGCATCTTGAGGCTGCGCGAGCTTCCAGTTCGTTAAAGTTACCTCTTCACTGCCAACCATCTGCTCCGCGTGGGCGCTCCATTGCTTCATGTTGCCCATGAGCCATCACGAAAGATTGCGCGCTGCCGGCGCGATAATAATCGCTATCGCCATTGGCCTGTGAGGTCTCCGCATAAAGCTGAGACCTCTTGCTCGATGACTGAGCGCAAGGCTTGGCGCACACTTGATTGAAGATCAATCACGCAAGGCCTGCGCGTTATCGAGGGATTGATCTTGTCCGCTTACTGCAGACTCAGTTACTTTACTCATTGGTGGTTTCCTTTCGGTTCTACCTCAGATAGCTTGGTCGTTATCAGGAGGGAAACCACCTTAGACTTTTAACAATTTACGGGACTCTTCCCTATAAAGTATGATCACACAGATTAAAGAAGCTCAGGGCATTTCTGCTATAGTTTGTTCATATAATGGTGCAGAGCGCATGGAATCTACGCTCAAGGCTATTGCGAAGCAATCCAAGTTAGATGAGTTTGAGATAGAGGTTATCGTTGTTGATAATAATTCTACTGACCAGACTTTCGAAATAAGCCAAAGTCTGTTCTCTGAGCTCAATTTGAAAGGAGAAGTACTAAGGGAGGTAAAGCAAGGTAAGCGCTTCGCATTAGATCTAGGTATTCGCAGAGCTTCATACGAGATTGTAGCTATAATCGATGATGATAACATAGTATATCAGGATTATTTCTCTAAGATATATATGGTTTTTTATAGTCAACCTACGGTTGGCTTCTGTGGTACGGCGACGGAATTAGTGACAGACTTAGAAAGAGTGCCTAAGTGGTGGCCAGATCATCAAAAGCTTTATGCTGTAGGTAGCCAATACTCCAGTAATGGTTTTATTGATGAAATGAGTGGTGCGACGGTTTGGGGCGCGGGTATGGCGTTTCGCCGACGTATCTGGTTTGATGCCTATGGACGCTATAAAAGCTCTCTTTTAGGGCGCAATAGTATTAACCTTGTTGCCGGAGAAGATAGCGAGCTTTGCTTTATTGCTATCTTAATGGGTTGGCGAGGTTACTACCTAGCCGAAGAGTATATAGGACATTACATGCCAGCTAGCCGCTTAACCGAAGACTACCTACTCAGGCTGAGTCGCTCGATGGGAGCTGGTGGAATCAAGAATAAAGTTTTATCGGAAGAATGGACTATTCGTACACAAAAGCAGCTGTCTTGGTTTTATTTAGCCTCTCGTAGATCAAAGCGGTTTTTAATAGCGATGTATTGTATTAAATCTAATTATTTTTTCATAAGAGCCATGTTGGCAAGAAGTGGACCCAAAAGAATCGAATGTCGAGTCAGAGAGGCTGCCTTTCGAGGGAGCCTTGACGCAATCAATGAGATGAGTGAGCGTGATTTGTGGAGTTTTCCACTTACTGGAACGACCGATAAGGAACTGAGATGAAGTTTCTTATACTCGGCACATTGCTCAATTCATCGGCTTTTAACTTTAATTTGGCAGCTAATCCTGCTTCCACAAAATGGTTGCGCGGCTTTGTCGGAGGTCTCGAAAGTGCCGGATCATCAGTCCAACTTTGTGGTCATTGCTACGCGCGCGCATGGCCAAAGGGCCCGTTGATTCCAGGTGAAGAATCCTATCTCGATAACAGCTTTCCGAATCGGTTAGTCCGTTTTCTGAACTTACCTGGGTTGCGGTTTAAATCGATGGCTCAAGGCTATTTTAAAGCTTGTGAGTCGGTTCTTGAGAATCAACCGATCAACGCGATAGTTACCTACAATCCGTACCCTTGGCATGTTTACGCAGCTCGAAAAATCCGTGAAAAGTGGAACATCCCTTGGATTTGCTTAAACCTCGATTTTGATGATGTCGGTGGTGACTGGCGGCGTTTTTTGAATGATGCTGGCGATGCAGATGGCCATTTATTTTTATCGCACTGGGGTTATGAAAATGCGCCAGTGCCGTATAAAATTCATTTGGATTCTGGCGTCAGTGAACTGGCTGAAAGTTTTAATGTCCGTAACCAGAGTCAAACCGTGAATATCGTTTATCTTGGGAAATTAGGAAAGTCCGGAGGCTTGGAAATATTACTCTCTTTGCCGCGACTGATTTCAGCAGAGAATGTTCGCTTTATTTATGGAGGTAAGGGCTATCCGAACGAGGTTGCTAAACTCAAGGCCTTAGCTGCGGCAGACCGACGGGTTGATTTTAGGGGATTTGTTGAAGATGGGCAGGTTGCTGAACTATTTGATCAAGCCGATCTATTTATTAACCCGAGAGACCCGGAAGATGTCGTCAATGATATGGTGTTTCCGTCTAAGATTATGCACTACTTGCAAACCGGCAAAACAGTGGTTTCGACATGGACAAAAGGCTTAGCCCCGGAGTATCGGGATTTGATGTTGTTTGCGGAATCTCCGTCCGCCGAGGACTTTGCCGATGCGGTTCGCACTGCTGTGCGTGAGACCACTGAGCAGAGGCAGGTGAGAAGCCTCCGGATCAAGGAATTTCTTAAGGAATCGAGGCTTTGGTCAGGTCAAGCAAAGCGTTTTGATGAGTTCGTGGCAACGTGTTGCGAAAGATTTTCTAGCTAATCAATTATGTGCTACATCATTCATTCGGTCCCTTCTCTAGGAGAGAGTGGTGGTGGCCCGCCCCGCTCGGTAAGCCAGTTGTGTAACGCTTTGTGTCAGCAAGAAAGTAAGATAGGGATTGTCACAGGAGTGGATCCGAATGATCCGATTGTTCCCTTGGATCGAGGTGTCGAATTAGTTAAGTTAGATGCTCATAACTCGCTCTGTGAGCGACTGCGTTCCACGGACTATGCATTTGCATTGAGTGCGGTTGATCAGAGAAATACAATTTCGATAATCCATCAGCATGGGATTTGGCGTCGTGATTCGCGTGCGGTAACTCGTTTTTCGCATAAACGTAATATTCCTCTCGTTGTTGCTCCTCGAGGAATGCTAGAGCCTTGGGCGATTAATAATTCTAAATGGAAAAAAAAGTTGGCTTGGAGTGCCTATCAAAAGCGTGATTTATTGAGAGCGACTGCATTTCATGCCACCGCTTTTTCTGAAGCTGAGAGCATTCGTGCTCTTGGTTTCAAGCAGCCGATCGCCGTGATTCCCAATGGGGTTGAATTGCCGCAGTTACCATCGGCAACTGGGTGTGAAGATCGCAAAGTTGAAAAGTTAGAAAGTAAAATGAAGACGGCCCTTTTCTTGTCGCGTATTCACCCGAAGAAAGGCCTGCCGATATTGCTGGATGCTTGGAAGAAGCTGGCACCATCGAATTGGCGATTAGTGATTGCAGGGAATGATGATGGTGGGCATGTGCCTGCTCTTCAGGTGCAGATTGAGGCGCTTGGGCTCGCCAGTCAGGTCGAGGTCGTTGGGCCTCTCTTTGGCGATGATAAAGAACAAGCGTATTTGAATGCTGATTTGTTTGTGCTGCCGTCGTATTCGGAGAATTTCGGAATCGTGGTCACGGAGGCGCTTGGCTATCAAGTGCCAGTTTTAACGACAACAGGTTGTCCGTGGAAAGAACTGGAAAGCGAACAATGTGGCTGGTGGGTCGATCCGACGCCAGAAGGCATTGAATCAGGCTTGGTTCGTGCCTTTGCCGCAACTGATGCCGAACGGCAGGAAATGGGGGTTCGCGGACGAGCACTCGTCGAGCGACGTTATTTATGGCCAGCGATTGCTGGAAATATGTCGATTTTTTATAAGTGGCTTATTCGCGGCGGCGATAAGCCTGATTTTGTAGTTTGAATTTATGCGTGTATTACAAAATTATACTCTAAAAGAAGTGCTACTTCGAGTGTTGTGGGGCTTCGGCAAGGTCTTGTTCCGTCTCACGCCGCGTCCATGCTTCGCACTGCGCGCTTCGATGTTACGCTTGTTTGGTGCTAAAGTGGGGAGGCGTGTGAATATCTACCCAACAACAACGATTTATTATCCCTGGAATTTCGAGATCGGGGATGACTCCGCGATAGGTGAATGGGCACTCGTCTATAATCTTGGAAATATTCGAATAGGTGACCGGACGACGGTTTCGCAGCGTGTTCATCTCTGTGCGGGCACTCATGATTATCGTGAAATTCCAATGCCGTTGTTAAAACCTTCAATTCGCGTGGGCGATGAAGTCTGGGTCTGTGCCGATGCCTTTATCGGGCCGAATGTGACGCTGGCGGATCGAGCGATTGTGGCGGCTGCGTCTGTGGTCGTTAAAGATGTTTCAGGGGGGCAAATAGTCGGCGGAAATCCTGCTAAATATATAAAGGAACGTTCAGAATGAGTGAGATTACGATAGTGCTACCCGTTAAAAACGAGGCAGGAAATTTGCCTCGTTGCATTGCAGCAGTCTCTGGCCTGGGGCAAGTTGTCGTGGTCGATTCCGGGAGCTCAGATGAGACCCAAGCGGTTGCGAAGGCTGCTGGAGCCGAAGTGCTGAATTTTGAGTGGGATGGGCAGTTTCCCAAAAAACGGAATTGGACGCTGAGAAACTACAATTTCAAAACTGAGTGGGTGTTGTTTCTGGATGCCGACGAGTTTGTCTCATCCGAGTTTATTCAAGAGGTGCAGGCTGCGATTGCAGATACAACACATGTTGGG
>TARA_B110001469_G_scaffold127823_1_pt1 | contig 13913 bp, 8 predicted proteins | sample TARA_B110001469 | Tara Oceans TARA_B110001469 (sample SAMEA4397034) | marine metagenome | biome: Polar Biome; feature: [SRF] surface water layer (ENVO:00010504); material: water (ENVO:00002006), including particulate matter (ENVO:01000060) such as... | depth 5 m
AGAATTAGCCTTATGATAAGGGTCTCATGTCACACGAACATGAACCCAACAAACAATCACAGTTTGGTCTAATCACCCCGGCCGAACTTCAACAAGAACTAGGAGGCATTTCTCGCCGCACACTAGATCGCTGGACGCGAGCAGGGATGCTCCACCCTGTCCGCCTAAACAAGCGAGTCATTCGTTACCTGCGCTCCGACGTCCAAGCGATGCTCGAACGGTTCACCAGTGGAAAGGCTGCCTCGTGAGATCGCGCATCATCACTATCCACGGACGCGAGTTTGAAGTCTTCGAAGACAGCCGCATCTACCGCGTCGCATGCATCGGCCCCTCGGGGAGACGTAACAAGCGCCACCTGCTTTCACAATGTGATAATGGTCACGGCTACTTTGTCGTCGGCATTCGCACCTTCGACGGGAAAAGCCGCAACCTCAGAGTCAACCGCGTGGTTGCCCAGGCATTCCTCCCCCGATACAGCGAAGAACTACAAGTGCACCACATCGACGGCGACCGTGAAAACAATCACTTGAACAACCTTCGCATGGTCACCTGCCAGCAAAACCATCGCAGCTGCCGAAGAAAACCAGTCTGGGCCAAATCGCAGTATCGCGGAGTGGCATGGAGCAAAAGTTGCAAGAAATGGCAAGCGACCGTCATCGAGCACGGACGACAAAAAGTCATCGGTATGTTTACCGACGAAATCGAAGCCGCGCACGCACGCGATGCTGCCGCTTGGGCTGAAGGTTACGATATCAGTGCGATCAACTTCCCAGACACCGTGATCACCCCTGCCAAAGCATCATGATCCTCCTGCGAGTTCTGCTGCGCCTCCTAATGCTGATACTGATGCCTCTGCTCCTACTGCTCCTAATTCTACTATACGCAAGACATCGAAGGCACCTAGCAGAACTAATATACAATGACTCCCGATAGACTTAAAATCCTCGATAAGATTCACCTACTTGAAGGCGAAATCACACGTGCGATGGCAAAGCAGCAACGCCTACGCGCATCCTTAAAACAACGACAACACAAACTAGCCCGGCTGCGTAGCTACTTGCATGAAAGCAAGCCCGCACAAGCCCTCCCCACCAACTATGTCCACCAAAGATAAATATTACCACTTCCCGATTTGCCTGCTCTCTAATATTTCAGAGTTACACGATCAGGATTCCTTCATCGACACGCTCAACCTAATCAGCCTGTGGGCCTACGGTAATGCAGGGCAGCAATTCATGGACGAGAAACGCGAGGAAGCTGGCGGAAGCTTCCTCGAACCAAATGCACCGGAATCTCTAACATGTGATTTAGATTCTGAATGTGAAGAGCAGGTTGAACTCGCTTGGGGAGCCGCAACCATCGGAATGGAGATCCGGTCATACGAGGATAGCCTACCCTCACTCAGGCGAGCGCGTCGTCTTGAGGAGGAGTGGAGGGCAGAACACGGGGAGCATTTATACTGCCGCATCCGGAAGGATATATTCCTAGAGACACGGGACGACTACGGAACTCTGAGCCCACGCGACTTTTTGGTGCTATGCGGATTGTATGCGGTCATCGGAAACGCACCCTACAAGCAGGTTTCACTTGACCGGATCTATTACGCAGCGAGTGGATGCAAATCGAAGCTCGTCTGCGAAAAAATAGGACGAAAACCAACACTAACGCGCAAACAGGTGCACTCTGCTCTCGATAAGCTACACATGCGCGGTTTCTTCACAACGGTCACGTATCGCAAGCGCTTTAAGTATTTCTCGCCTCGCCTACCTCAGGGAAGGCTAAAGAAAATACTGCAGGATCACTTTAAGAAAAAGGCGAAGGACGCAGCAGCAAAACGAAAACTGAGCACTATCAGCACCGACTACAACCCGGCCAATCGAAAGAAGAAGCCGAGCGTAAGCTCTGAATATGACGATGATATATTAGACGAAGAACCCCCATTTTGAGGCCGTTTTTTGGAAAAGGGAAACATAGGGGAAAGATAAGGGAAACATACTGGGAAACATACTGGGAAACATACTGGGAAACTTAAAATGCAGGGAAATATATAGGTAAACATGCAGGGAAACATGCCGGGAAAGATACCGGGAAACTATAATAGAAGCCTTAGTATAGAACCCTCTGGATAGAATCTTAAAAATAAAAACTAAGGTATAAGAGCACCTGCGGTGATCTACGTTTTTTCTTTTTTCTTTTAGGGAACGACGCACTCAGTCCATCCGCAGATCACACAACGACCCCTTTCCCCTTTTATCCCCGACAGCAACAAACTCGCCTGCGACGAGAATTAAACCACAGGTCCACCGAGTCAACCAGTTATTGCGACATGTGTCTCAATAAGGGATCGCCTGAATGCCTCGACGCAACCATTAGCGGGTGTCCTATCCCCAATTAGTAAATCCAAGCAACTTTACGTTTGCGAAGACATGAGATGCCTCACTATCTCTTCTATCCAGAGATAACACACCCCATGCCATTTAACGAAGATTCCAGAGTTAAGATCCCCGCGCTGATTCATTTCACCCGCCTTGGCTACCAGTATCTCTCACTCAAAGGAGCAAACTGGGACGAGAGCACCAACATCTTCCCCGACCTATTCCACGACAGCCTGCGCGTAATCAACGAGGACGCCAACCCCGACGAGATCGAGCGCACACTCCGCGAAACCAGTCTGCTGCTAGACAACGAAGACCTTGGCCGCGCCTTCTACAAGCGCCTGCTCTCGACCACGGGCATGAAGCTCATCGACTTCGAGAACTTCGACAATAACAGCTTCCACGTCGTCACAGAGCTACCCTGCAAGAACGAAGACGAAGAGTTCCGCCCTGACATCACATTACTGATCAACGGCATCCCGCTCGTCTTTATCGAGGTCAAAAAGCCGAACAATCGCGAAGGCATCCTCGCAGAGCGCAACCGTATCAACGTCCGCTTTCAAAACCCCAAGTTCCGCCGCTTCATTAACATCACGCAACTGATGATGTTCTCCAATAATATGGAGTATGACGACAGCTCACCCGAACCGATCGAGGGAGCCTTCTATGCCAGCACGTCCACTAGCACCCCAGTTTTCAACTACTTCCGCGAAGAGACCCCCGACGAACTCCCCGCGCTCGCAGACATCGACTCAGCCGTCGAGGACTTCATCCTCAAAGATAACAACCTTCCGACGATCAAGCACACTGCTGAGTATGCCACCAACAAGGCTCCCGACACGCCGACCAACCGACTCAGCACTTCCCTCTTTTGCCGCGACCGTCTAGCCTTCCTCCTGCGCTATGGCATAGCCTACGTTGGATCTGGCAGCAGCCCTGAGAAGCACGTCATGCGCTACCCTCAGATCTTTGCGACTAAGGCCATCGAATCGACCATCGAGTCAGGCACGCGCAAGGGCATCATCTGGCACACTCAGGGCAGCGGTAAGACCGCCCTTGCGTATTACAACGTCAAGCACCTCACCGACTACTACCAAAAGAAGAGCATCATCCCGAAGTTCTACTTCATTGTGGATCGCATCGACCTGCTCATTCAGGCATCACGCGAGTTCCGCAGCCGTGGCCTCAACGTGCATGTGGTCAACTCCCGCGACGAGTTCGCCCGCGACATCAAATCCACCGCCGCGATTCACAACAATCACGGCAAGCTAGAGATCACCGTCGTCAATATTCAGAAGTTCGCCGAAGACCCCGATGTCACTAGCCAGACCGATTACTCCGTCGATCTCCAACGCATCTACTTCCTCGACGAAGTCCACCGCAGCTACAATCCGAAGGGCAGCTTCCTCGCCAACCTCAAAGAGTCCGACCCGAATGCCATCAAGATCGGCCTCACTGGCACACCGCTCTTAGGCGACGACTACAACACCAAGTCACTCTTCGGCGGCTACATCCATAAATACTACTACAACGCCTCGATCAAAGACGGCTACACCCTCCGCCTGATCCGCGAAGAGATCGAGACTGAGTATAAGATGGTCTTGGCCAAAACACTGGCCGACATCAAGCTACTCAAGGGCAGCGCCAATCGTGAATTCGTCTATTCCAGCCCCAACTTCGTCGAGTCCATGCTCGACTACATCGTCAACGACTTCGAGCAGTCACGCCTCACGCACGACGATCCCACCATTGGAGCCTTGGTCATCTGCGACTCCTCCAAGCAGGCCAAGAAGATGGCCGAGATCTTCGAGAGCAAATACGCACCAAAGCCCACCACACTCGAAGACCCTGTCCCCTTTCCTTCACCCGACCTCAAAGCAGCCGAAGCCAAGGGTTCCTTTGTCGCATCTAAAAAAGCCGAGCGTGCGATCAAAACCTCCGCGCTCATCCTACACGACGTTGGCACCAAGCAGGAACGCAAAGATCAGGTCGAAGCCTTCAAGGAGGGCAAAATCGACATCCTCTTCGTTTATAACATGCTGCTGACTGGCTTCGATGCCCCACGGCTCAAGAAGCTCTACCTGGGCCGCTTGATTAAAGCACACAACCTCCTGCAAGCACTCACCCGCGTCAACCGCACCTACAAGGACTTCCGCTATGGCTACATTGTAGACTTCGCCGACATCGAGACGGAATTCGACAAGACCAACAAAGCCTATTTCGACGAACTCCAATCCGAACTCGGCGACGAGATGGATAGCTACTCCGACCTCTTCAAGTCCGAGAAAGAGATGACCGCAGAGATCGAGCAGATCAAAGATACGCTGTGGAAGTTCCAAACCGACAATGCCGAAGCCTTCTCGCAGCAGATCACTCAGATTCAAGATCGCGCCCAAATGCTAGAAATCGTCAAGGCCCTGCAAAACGCCCGCGAACTCTACAACGTCATCCGTCAGTCAGGCCGCTACGAACTCCTCAAATCCCTCGACTTCAAAAAGCTCAACCAGCTCGCGACCGAAGCCAGCAATCACCTGACACTACTCAACCAGAAGATCGCGCTCGAAGAAGGCGACGACAATACCAACATCCTCAACCTCGCACTCGAAGACGTGCTCTTCACCTTTCGCAAGGTCAACCAAGAGGAGCTACGCATTGCCGACGAACTCAAAGACCAGCTCCGCAAGACGCGCGAGACCATGGTTGGCAACTTCGATCCCAAAGACCCGGTCTTCATTTCGCTCAAAGAAGAGCTAGAGCGGCTGTTTAAGAAAAAGAAGCTCACCGAGGTCACCAAAGAGGAGATGGCTGCCAATGTCGAAGCCCTCACCACACTCGAAAGTAAAGCGAAGGAACTCAACCGCCAGAACGATCTACTACGGGCGAAGTATGACAACGACGCCAAATACGCCCGCCTCCATAAGCGCCTGCTAGAGAAATACCCACTCAGCGACAAAGAGCGCAAACTCTGCGAAGCCCTCAACGACCTCAAAGCGCAGGCCGACATCAAGATCTTCCAAAACGCCCAGATGTTGAAGAACGAAGGCTTTGCCGAGAAGGAGATGTTGCGTCTCTCCATCCAGCAACTAAACACAGCGCACGGCTTCAATTTTGCCGTCTCTGACCTCAAGGCCATCAACCGCCTTATCATGAAAGAATATTTCGACGAATTTAACGGCACCTCACCCGCAGCATGACATCTACACGACTATTTGAAACACAAGCTAAGAGCCTGATCGACGACCTCAAAGCGGTCTGCGCCAATGCAGGACTCGGCAACGACGGCAACGAGTTCAAGATCATCACCCAGATCTTCCTCTACAAATTCCTCAACGACAAGTTCGCCTACGAAGCGAAACAGATCGACCCGAAGCTGGCCAAGGCCGACTCATGGGAAGACGCTCTCCGTGCGTATTCAAAGAACGACTACGAAATGCTGCTCGCCCAGCTCGGAGGCAGCACCGCTCAACTCAAGCCGGAGCACTTCCTCGCCACGCTCTACGGTCGCCAAAACGAAGACGGCTTTGCCAAGATCCTCGATAACACCCTGATCGAGATCGCCGCACTCAATGCCGATGTCTTCTCCGTTGCCAACGACGAAGGGGAAAAAATCGTCCTCTTCGAGCCAATCACCGAATACGTCGCATCAAAGCGTAACGAATTTGCCCGTGCCATGATCAACAAGCTGATCCATTTCAGCTTCGAGGAGATTTTCGCCGAGAAATTCGATTTCTTCGCTACGCTCTTTGAATACCTGATCAAAGATCATAATACAGATGGCGGCGGCAAATACGCCGAGTATTACACCCCGCACGCCGTGGCCAAGATCATGGCAGCGTGCCTCGTCACCGATCCAGATGACAACGTCTCCTGCTACGATCCTTCCGCGGGATCGGGCACCTTGTTGATGAATCTCGCCCACAAGATCGGCGAAGAGAAGTGTAGCCTCTACTCGCAGGACATTTCCCAAAAGTCCTCAAGTCTGCTACGGCTTAACCTGATCCTGAACAACCTCGTTCACTCTATCCCCAACATCATTCAGGGAAACACCATCCTCCACCCGGAACATAAGGACGACGGCGGCGCACTGAAAAAGTTCGATTACGTTGTCTCCAATCCGCCTTTCAAACTCGATTTTAGCGATTTCCGTGACGAACTCGAAAGCAAGGCCAACCACAGCCGCTTCTTCGCAGGCATCCCCAATGTGCCGAAGAAAAAAAAGGAAAGCATGGCGATCTACCTGTGCTTCTTACAGCACATCATCCACTCGCTTAGTAAAAGAGGCAAAGCCGCCATCGTCGTGCCCACAGGCTTCATCACCGCTCAGAGCGGCATCGAGAAAAAAATCCGTCAGCACCTAGTGAAAAACAAAATGCTCGCGGGCGTCGTCTCGATGCCGAGTAATATCTTTGCGACGACAGGCACCAACGTCTCAATTCTCTTTCTCGATGCCACAAACAAAGGCGACGTGATCCTCGTCGATGCCTCCAAGCTCGGCACCCAAGTAAAGGACGGCAAGAATAAGAAGACTGTCCTCTCGACAGAAGAAGAAGACCAAATAATAACAACCTTTAATGCGAAGGACGTTGTCGATGATTTATCTGTCGCAGTTTCGTATGAGGACATCGAAGCGAAAAACTACTCACTCAGCGCAGGTCAATATTTTGAGGTGAAGATCGAATATGTGGACATTACGCATGAAGAGTTCACGACTCGAATTTCGGATAATCAGAAACGCTTAAATACGCTTTTTGATAAATCTTCCGATCTCGAAAAGGAAATCTCCGAAGGTCTAAGCAAGCTATCGCTATGAGTGAGCTGAATCACTATAAGCTATCAGAGCTTTACGAAATGAGCTCTGGCATATCGACAACGCCTGAACAAGCTGGGCATGGTTCGCCGTTCCTTTCCTTCTCTTCCGTTTTTAGAGGGCACTTCCTCCCCGAAGCACTTCCAGATCAAATGGATACTTCGGATAAGGAACAGAAGACATACTCGGTAAGAGAGGGTGACATTTTCCTAACACGGACAAGCGAAACATTGGATGAACTTGGCATGAGTTCAGTCGCATACCAAGAATACCCTCATGCTACATATAGTGGTTTCCTAAAACGCTTACGCCCAACTCAGACAGATAAGGCTTATCACAAATTCATGGCGTTTTATCTTCGGAGTAAATTATTCAGGAAGACGATGGATAATAACGCAGTCATGACACTGAGGTGTAGCCTCAATGAGCAAATCTTTTCCTATTTAGATGTGTTACTTCCCGACTGGGATGACCAAGTGAAAATTGGCGACCTGCTGTTTCTCGTCTATGAAAAGATCGAGTTAAACAACCAGATCAACGCGGAGTTGGAGGCGATGGCGAAGTTACTGTATGACTATTGGTTTGTGCAGTTCGACTTCCCCATGACCGCAGAGCAAGCGAGCGCCCTCGGCCAACCCGAACTCGAAGGCAAACCCTACAAAACCTCCGGCGGTAAGATGGTCTTCAACTCCACCCTAAAAAGAGACATCCCCGAAGGATGGGAGAATGGGACACTTGGTGACTATTTTGAAATCAAATCTGGGTTTCCATTTAAATCTAGTGATTACACTCCCGAAGGACGCTTTCAGATAGTAACAATCAAAAATGTCCAAGACCGGAATTTAGATTTAAGCTCGACCGAGAAGATAGATTTAACCCCTGTCAACTTGCCAACTTACTGCACATTAAAATCTGGAAGTATCCTGATGTCTTTAACCGGAAATGTCGCCCGTTCCTGCGTCGTATTTTGCGACAACCTATTACTAAACCAAAGAGTTGGGTTAGTAATTCCAGTAAGTGGAAGGAGTAGCCATGTGAACAACTTAATTAAATCGCAGGAAGTTTTCTCTAAACTTGTCAATGCCGCCACTGGCTCAAACCAGAAAAACCTCAGTCCGATCGAAGCTACTAAGATTAGGACTGTTAGAGCAGGAACAACGACACTGGATCAATACGAGAAATACACATCGTCTTCATTCGATTTAATTATTCAGAACCAAAAGCAAAACCAAGAACTCACCGAACTCCGCGACTGGCTCCTGCCGATGCTCATGAACGGCCAAGTGACAGTGACGGGTTGACCATCATCATGACGCTTCACCCAAACTCAGCTTGCTGTCCGATTTGCCTTCAAACCTCTAAACAGGGGAAACACGGATACGATTGGCTATCCGTGAACTGCCCAAACTGCGGCGAGTTTGTAATTACAGACGATGCACAATTTGATGCAAAAGCACAGATTGGTAACGACGAAGCCTTACGCGCTAAAGGCAGCCACTATGTCCGCAAACGTCTCGAATCTGGTGAGCAGGTAAGGATATACAGCAACGACATCCAAGCCATAATCGATGCAGAGCTCCCTTCGATTATTGAGCAAGCGAACAACTTATTGCGTCACTTTGCTACAATAACCAAAGAACCTGGAAAAACACTTCAGATTGCAAATGCAGAAGAGTGGATTGGAGTGACAGGTGCAATCACCAAAGACGGCGTCGATGCTTTGCTACTATACCTGATCAACGAAAACTACCTAATTATTCCGACAAGGAATCAACCGAGTATATTTTCAATGACCGTTCGAGGTTGGGTCCATTACGAGCAAATTCAAAAACAAGCCAAAGACTCTACTATCGCATTCATGGCCATGCAATTTAGGGATGACGAGCTAGATAAGATCGTGGACGAAGTTTTCCGAGATGCTGTTGAACAAACCGGATTTCGCCTCCAAAAGCTTACAGACGATCAAAAAGCCGGACTAATCGACGACCAGATCCGCGTGCAAATTCGTCGTTCACGCTTTCTCATCGCCGACCTCACTCATGCGAATAACGGAGCTTACTGGGAAGCAGGCTTCGCCGAGGGCATCGGCATCCCGGTCATCTACACCTGTAAACAAGCAGTCTTCGACGACGAAGAAAAGAAGCCCCACTTCGATACCAACCACCACCTTATCGTCATGTGGGACACCGGTAAGTCTGAAGAAGCCGCCAAGAAGTTAAAAGCCACCATCCGCGCCACTCTACCCGAATCGGCGAAGATGGAAGATGATTAAAGATATGATCACCCCCTCCCAATCCGAAAGCCAACAACTCCTCGAAGCCTGCCTCAACGAGGCGATTGCGTAGCACTTACAGCCTACAAAAAATGACAAACGCGCCACTAGAATCACCTAAGAATCAACAGGCTCATAACACATTACGCGGCTATGCATTTCAGAGCTGGTTATCGGTTGAAACTTGGTTGGACCTGAAAGAGAATGACATCCTTTTTGTTGAATGCGCCGAGGATTACGCAGTATTTAATGAATTAAAAAATGAGGCTGATATTTCGCAGGCGAAAAATACTGCTGCAAAATTTACGTTACGCAGTGATGATGTAGTAGATTCAATAAACCATTATTGGAATTTCCGATGCCAGAACACTGCACTAAGAATACGCTACTGTTTTGTGACCACATCGGATGTAACCATTGAGAAAGGCAACCCATTCAAGGGCACCGCGGGCATTACACTTTGGATGAACGTTGCAGAAAATTGCGATGAAAGTGAATTGAACACTCTTATTACTTTCCTTCGGACTGATGCGACGTTGAAAGCCAAGTTCACTCCTTCACTATCTAAATTCATTCAGTCTTCAAGCTCTTCGGATATACTAGAGACGCTCATCAAGCCCATAATATGGGACACTCAACATCGAGAAATCGCGGGGATAAAGGAAGCCGTCATAGTTAGACTTTCCTCCTTACTTGATAAGCAATTTGGCGTATCTTCTTCACATGCAAGCAACTGCGCGGATAGTTTGTTTACAGTCATTTATGATTCCGGATCAGAAATGAAAAAGAGTCCACTGACTAGGGGACACTTGCTAAATACTTTAGAGAATCACATAAGACCGTCACAAATAGCCGCATTGTCTGCTCAGCGTAACGGATTACAGGGAAACATCATGGCGAGTGGTTCCGGGCCATCCCAAGTTTGGGATTTCGCTAAAGCACTTCCTCCAACGCAAATTCACGAAAGTTTTTCAAAGCGAGAACCAGCGGTAAAATTATTACTAGAAAGCATTAGAAACGCTCCATTCCTAATGATTGAAGGATCAAGCGGAATGGGGAAAAGCACTTTGGCTCAAATAGTTAGCTTTCAAATCGGAGGGGACTGGCTGCATTTCAGAACACGCGAATCGGACCTTAATTTAATTATACGGGGGTTAAGAGAATCCGTTTCTCTCATTGCAGAAGGAACTAACCCTACGTGTCTAATTATTGATGACTTACCATGGGAAAAATTAGATGCTGCGGCGTTCTCGACAATGAGAGCATTGAGTCACGTTGCTCGGCAAAAAGGAGCACATCTCATATTCACAAACCATCAAGCTCCGGTAAAGCGAATTTTTGAATCTGCAAATCTAGCTAATTTAAACATATGCAAAGCCCCGGAGATGACGGATGATGAAATAATCGAGTTATCCATGCTTATTGGTTGCGCAGATAGGAGCTTAGCCGAGAGGTGGGCCAAAATCATTGCAATACAGACTGCGCGACACCCTCAAATAATTCACGCTGTTATAATCGAATTGAATGCAAAAGGTTGGCCAAAGGTATCAATCGAAGAATTCCAATGGACGAATAAGCAAGTCCAAGAACAACGAGAAAAATGTAAAATATTACTAGCACAACGAACCCAAGATGAACTCGAATTATTAACACGACTATCGGCATTCCTGGGGACATTCACTCGCGAATATGCGATTTCAGTTGCCAGTGAGCATGTTCGGATTTCAGGCGCTGGTGTCGTATTTGAAAAACTCTTAGGCCCATGGATTGAATCAACTGGAGGAGGTAAATTTCAAATATCAAACCTGATCGGAAAATCTTTATTCACTGATTTATCAGAAGAGCTACGGGCACAAATGAATTTGTTTGCAGCTAAATCCATAATGCAGACTAAAAACCTGGATGTTAGTGACGCCGCTGACGCCCTATGGAATGCCATTAGCGGCAAGTCTTCAAGCTATGCAAATCCATTAATACTTAATTTCTTGATGGCGCCGAACGAGCATCATGAGACGCTGAGTTTACATTTGCCGTGGCTACAATTCATTGCGACAGAACCGAAACAAACTGTTTTTGATGACTACCCTGCCGTAGATTTCATGCTGCGAGTATTACAATTTAAAGTATGCTCTGATGTCGCCCCAGATAAGAGCTTACAATTTTTAGAATTTTGTGATTCGACTTTGGAGTCGATGACTGATGATCCTTTTTCCGACACGCTAAAGCTTATCTTGGCGATCGCGATATTGAGCGTAAAATCTGATTCAGTCGATATTAGTCGAGTATTCTGGGCGATCGACATGATGAAAGAAAAGTATCCCTCATTAACCAGTAAGATGGAAGCTGATGGCATGAAAATCCCCAAGATGCCAGAGATAGATTTTGTAGATCCAGAGCACAGCATGATGTTTTATACCGCGAGCATTGTCTGGTTGAATGCGAATACATTAAAAGGCCTACGATCGCTCATCGACTTCCTCGCGTCACAAGGAGAAAGCGAAAGAGTCAGAATCCTTACTGAAATATTTCAATTCAAAGCCTTAGGCTTACATACATTTGACCATATCTGGCTAGAAGTCGAAAGAGAGGATGAGCGAGATTGGTCTCAAGTGCTCAGCTTATTTAATGAGGTTCTAGATAAAGCAATCGAATGGGAATGCAATAGTCTGGCGGTCTGTGCAGCAAAGGGACTGTCAGTGATATATGATGAATACTTAAACGACACACAGGCTGCGTGTGAGACATTGGACAAGATTCATAGTGAAGATCCTGAAAACATTTCCGTGCTCTCAGAATTACGAGGAAAGCTAGCACTCACAGTCAAAGACTACAACACCGCTCAATCTAACTTTGAGACTGCCCTTGAAAATAACCCATTTGATTTAGTGGGTCCGGAAAGCACATTAATACATTACCACAATGCCGGTAGCGCAGCAGGCCGAAATGATGACTGGAAAGCATCAGCCACGCATTTCATCAACGCTCATAAATTGGCTTTAGATGAGGAGAAGTGGACTAGAGCGGTCGCTTTTGCTACTGATGCGGCTTACTCATATTGGAGGATTGATGAGTATCAAAGTTGCATCGACTGTCTACGCGATGCCCTCTCATTGTGTGCTCGAATGCCCGACACTCGCGAAGACCTTGCTGCTTTAAAAGTCCAGAAGTTACTAGGAAATACTTTAATGCAACTTGCTTGGGCAAAAGATAATACCCCCGACCAAGAAAAATCTGCTTCGATCACAGTCGGCATGTGTAGTAATTTGGTACAAAATGAGGCCCTCAGAGACATTCCTCCTCCGATGTTGAATTTTGCATGGTTCTTCCTCTTGAAATTAGAATTTGAGAATACTCAATCGTCTGACCTATGGAACTCAATCTCTCCAAGACTACTCAAGAATCAACACATCGCACTCCGCTGCCAAATATTAGATCTGCAAGCGAGAAAGCAAATACAAGAGTGTTCATATCCTGAGCTAATATCAACTGTGGAAAATCTTGCAGTGGCATACTATATTGGAGCACAGCGAAAAAATGATGAACTCTTTCACGAATGGAGTGACACTCGCTTAGATGACCCAACCATTCGGGTTCAAATGGAAGAGGTTTACTCGGTGCCATTTATACTAATGATTGGCATTTCATCTGCTGTCATTTCAGGCATTAAGCTCGAGACGATTCTTGATCCTTGGAGAACCTATTTAGAGCGTGATAGTCGAATTACTGGCCTAACAGAATGGCTAACCAAAATCGAAGAGGCATTTAATGCTAATAGGGATACTCTCATTACTGCTGTCTTTGAATCTCCTTTGATCTGGAACCGTTGGTCAAGTTGCCTGCGACTGACACAAGAAAAGCAATTGGACGCCCGTGCTTTGTATGGAGTATCCATTTTCTTTCTTTTGAAGGATTGGCAGTCCACACCCATCGGAGCAATGGCAGACCTCTATCAAAGCTTAGACCCACATTTGTCGAAGTTATGGATGCAGGCTTGTAACAATCGGTATCATTTCAAGAACCCGACTCTTTTTATCCCAGAGATCAAGGAACTTTCAGGTAAACCCGATGGAACAGTTCAACACCTCGCAAAGCTAATCTTAGCAGCCTTCGCTGCAATCAACGTAAATCTACCCAAAGGCTCATTTGTTGAAATAAAAGCATTAGCTGAGAAGAACAATATTCCAATCGAAGATTGATAAATCATGCCCATCAAACACGCCATTTGGACAGTCGGTGACAAGCCGACTCCCCTTCCCGTCACACGACTCGCAACGGAGCAAGTGCTTGAGGACATGATCGAGAACGATCCGCGCATCCTCTCGGAGCAATGGATGTTGATCGGGCGACAAGAGCAAACACGGACAGGAGGGCGCATTGACCTGCTTGCAATCGCCCCGGACGCCTCGCTCGTCCTTATCGAACTCAAGCGCGACAAGACCTCCCGCGACATCGTCGCACA
>TARA_B110001469_G_C9648763_1_pt1 | contig 13816 bp, 14 predicted proteins | sample TARA_B110001469 | Tara Oceans TARA_B110001469 (sample SAMEA4397034) | marine metagenome | biome: Polar Biome; feature: [SRF] surface water layer (ENVO:00010504); material: water (ENVO:00002006), including particulate matter (ENVO:01000060) such as... | depth 5 m
ATTTCTCATTAGAACTCGGTTTCTCATTCTAATTTCTCATTAGAACTCGTCCACTTCTCCTTACATACACAGCAACAATAAATAAACTTCATTTCTTCTCTATTGTATTTTATATATTTAATTTTCTTAGGTGTACCCTCATTAGTAGGACATTTAACATTAACACATTTAATATTAGTAATAGTGGGTAATGTGGGATCGTCATAAATATTATTATTAATATAAGTTTTATATGAATAAGTATTTGTATTATAATTCTGTTTATATACACACTCTTTATTTTTTCCTTCTAAATTTTCTAATTCATATTCTTCCAAACATAATTTACAATAATATTTTAACTTCTCATTCTCATCTATTTTAATATATAACATATTGTTATCATTTGTACAAAAAAACATCTTTTAAATTAGTATAATATTTATTTTTTAAAATAAAAAAAATCAATTTTATATATTTATTTTTTATTTATTATATTATAATGTTTAATATAAACCATTGAATCTTCAATATTTGTGCTTCGAACTCTCTTTCTACCTTTATTTCTTAAAATATTAGGTGCAAATGCCTTCTTTAATATACCTTCACTATCAATACTTAACATATTATCATTTAATGTGCTAATTGAATCAAATTTAACCATTTCTAATCCAGAATCTTTATCCTTTAATAATTTATATTCTCTTAATATACCTAAAAATGATTCTACTAAATTTGTATATTTTAATAATTCTAAAGCATTATTAGACATTACTATAAAATTACCAGAAATATCCGTAATATTTATTTTAATATCTTCATTACTATTTTTTGGTTCTTCTGTTGTAATAATACATTTTAAATAACATACTAATGGTTGTTTTTCAGATTGAACTATAAAAGTTGAACTAGGTTGTTTATTTTTTTTTTTATTTTTTATTACAATATTTGAACATTCTAATATATCTTGAAAAATGTTTGTGCTCTCTTTTCTACTTTTTGATATGGATAATTTGTTAGCAAAGAAGGAATCCAACCGCCACCCTTTTTACTTTTATTTCTCGCATTTCTTTTAGATAATTTTTTATTCATTTATATATTGTATATATTATAATTAATTATATATAAATTTTATTTACCAAATAAAATATCATATTCAGAATATAGTAATTCTATTTTTTCTCTTATAGTATGATAATCACATTCTAATATTTGCATACTATATATACCACTCTTTATTTTTTTTTTATGTAATTTATGGTGATTGCCTAATGTTTTATGATACTTACTTATATTTTTAACAAAATAATTTAGCATTATATCTTTAAAATCTTCATACCCTATAGGAGTCTCATTTATTGCTTTTAAGACTGAAGTTTCTAAATTATGATATATTATCACATTATTAAACTCCTTTGATTTCTGCCCAGTTTCCGTTTCCCAACCTGGTTCATTTTGTATAGGGTGTTCATTCATTATTGACTGAATTGATAATAATACAGACGATAACGTTTGGACACTAGTCCAACCTGGACCGTGCCAAGTATTTAATATGGATAAACATACCTTACCACATTTATATAGATTTGGATGAAATCTAACATTTCCATTTAAATTTATAAATTTTACTTTAGGGGGATTAATAGGATAATCCTTTGGTATTTCTAAATGAAAAAAATAGAAACCGTGAGCATATGGTGAATCTTCAGGTCCTATAATTAATGCCTTAATTTTAAATATATCTTCTTCATCTATAGAAACGTGAATATTTTGTTCTTCTAAATTATTACGTCTAATATTCTTTATATCAGCAGTTATGCGTTTAACAGCTAAATTACTCATTATTACAAAATTATGTTTTAGTTCTTAAATTACTTAAAAAAAATTTATTCAATTTTGGGCAATTATTAAATAAAAATATATTTAATATTCCCGATATGAATATTAAAGAGTTTATAATCAAATATTTTATGCTTAAAAATATATTCAATAAAAATAATTTAAAAAAAATTGAATTAATTTAAATAAAATTTTTCTGTGAATATATATAAATTGAAAATGGCACAAAATCTTAAATTTAAAACCGTTGATGAATTTTTAAAAAATAGAACAATCATTGATAAATTAGATAAAAAAATTTCCCACACTTCATTGGGAGACCATAAACAAAATATTTTCCCGGGAAAATATAATATTAAACCGGAAGAAAAAGACTTCTTCTTAGATTTATATACAAAATGGATTTTTAAATATGAAGAATCATTACATCTTACTGAAGCACATGACCCTGAAAATTGTCCCGTGTTAATAGATTTAGATTTCCGATATGAAAATACGGGGTCAGAAGAACGAATGTATAAAGAAGAAGATATTCAGTTTTTTATAGAGAAATATTTTGATATTTTAGGAAATTACCTTAAATTTGAAGATAACCAAAGGGAAACCTTTATTCTCGAAAAACCTTCGCCAGTTGGACACCCAAAGGATAAAAATATTATGAAGGACGGGGTCCATATTATTATACCATATATAGTTTCCAATTATAACGTCTTACACCTTGTAAGAAATGATATTATAAAAGATAAGGAAATAATTCAAAGGTTTAAAGACCTTAAATTCTCTAATCCTATTGACGATATTGTAGATAAAGCAGTTATTGAAAAGAATAACTGGTTTATGTATGGTAGTTGTAAACCTGGTAAAGAACCTTATTTGGTAACTAGTATTATAGATTATCGAGACGGAGAATATATAACAACTAAAGGAAAAAAAGAATATACTGATGGAGAATTAGTAAAATTACTTGGTATAAATGAAGGTTTAGATGATAATATATGTTCTTTTAATAAAAGTTCAAAAGATATAACCGAAGCGTATGAAAAAACTTTTGGTAAGACCAAGTCTAATTCAACTGTAAAAGTTAATAAACGTTATATGAAGAAGACTAATGAAAACATTGAACTTATAAAACAAATAGTAAGTATCTTATCTGTACAGAGAGCCGAAACATTTGATGGATGGATAAGAGTTGGTTGGTGTCTTCATAATATAGATTATTCTTTATTAGATTCTTGGATAGAGTTTAGTATGCAGTCTCCTAAATTCGAAGACGGTATATGTGAAAAGAAATGGGCAGAAATGAAAGACGAAGGAGGTTTAGAAATAGGAACCTTATATAGATGGGCAAAAATGGACAATGAAGAAGCATATAAACGAATTATGCGAGACGATATTGAAAATTTAATTAGAACAAGTTTAAGTGTTTCCCATTATGACATTGCGAAAGTAGTTTATAAACTTTATAAACACGAATTTAAATGTGTTTCAAGTAGAAACAAGCAATGGTATCAGTTTATAAATCATAGGTGGACAGAAATGGATAATTGTACTTCTTTAAGACATAAAATTTCCGAAGAAATAGTTCAGGAATATTGTAATTATGCGGGTAAGTGTAATCAAATTATACAAAATTTAACAGACGAAACACAACAAGAAACCTATATTAAAAGAGGTAAAAAAGCATTTGAAATTTCAGGTAAATTAAAAAATATGCCTTTTGTTGATAATATTATTCGTGCTTGTTCTGTTCTATTTCACGATAAAAAATTCTTTGAAAAATTAGACAGTGATGTTAATTTAATTGGATTTGAAAATGGAGTTTATGATTTAGAAAAAAAAGAATTTAGAGAAGGATACCCCGATGATTATGTATCATTTAGTGCTGGTATTGATTATGAAACATTTGATAAAGACGAAGAAATAATTCAACAAGTTCACGAATTTATAGGACAAGTTCTTCCTATTCCAGCGGTTAAAGAATATGTTCTCAAAGTTATGGGTTCTATTCTTAGTGGAAAGACTGGAGAAGAAAAGTTCCATATTTGGACTGGCTGCGGGGGTAACGGAAAGAGTAAATTAATTGAACTCTTCGAAAAAGCTTTCGGAGATTATTGTGGTAAAATGTCAGTTACTTTAATTACTCAAAAAAGAGCAGCTTCTAATAGTTGTAATCCAGAGTTAATAGCAAATAAAGGGAAACGATTCGTTACTCTTCAAGAACCCGACGATGATGAAAAAATTCATACCGGTTCAATGAAGGAATTAACAGGTGGAGATAAAATACAAGCGAGAGGTCTCTTTAAAGACCCAATTGAGTTTAAACCGCAATGGAAAATTGTTCTAACATCGAATGTTTTACCACAAGTTAATGCGAATGATAGGGGTACTTGGAGAAGAATTAGAGTTACGGAATATGTGTCTAGGTTTATGGAACCTTCCGAAATTGATCCAGAAATTCCATATCAATTTCCGATTGATTATGATTTATCAACTAAATTAGAACAATGGCCAGAAGCATTTATGTGGATTCTTATTCAAGAATACCATAAATATATTAAAGAAGGTCTTAAGGAACCTGAAGAAGTTCTTAAGAATACAAAGGCATATCAAGAAGAAAGTGATATATTCCTTCAATTCATTGAAGATAATATAAATACTTCACTTACAGAAAAACTTTCAGTTACAGAAGTTGATAATGTATTTAAAATGTGGTTTAGAAATTCTGGTAATGGAGGAAGAATGCCAAATACAAAAGATTTACATAATAGTATTACTATGAAATATGGTCCAATTAAAGGTCAAAAATGGTCTGGTATTACTATTGGACAACCGGACCAAATGGAAACAGATTCAGAAGATGAAGATTAAAGGAGTTTATAAAATAACATAATAAATAGTAGTAAAACTAAAATTAAATGAGTATATAATGTTATATTATATAATTTATCAATCCAATATTTATGGAATTCTACTTTTTTTTTTATTAATTGGCGTGCTTTTTTTATAGTTTGGTTACTTTCTTCTTTATCTAGAAGTATATCTCTTTTTGAGATTAATTTATTTACTTTATTATTAATTTGATTATATTCAAATAATTTAGGTATTTTTGATTTAATAGTTTCATCGGTTGACATATTTATTATATATTAATATTTTTAATTCACAAAGTAATTCATATTATCTAAATAATTTCTTGTTACTACACCATTAAAACTATCCCCGTAATCTACACTCCCATTTAAATAATTATCTCTATATAATTTCTTCCAACTCCCTCTTGTATTTTTTAATAATCTTGGAACTAAAGGTCCATTTAATTTATAATGAGTTCCTTCTAATTCATCATATTTATTTCTATTCACATAAACACCTTCTTTATTTTCTTTTATATTATCAAATCCCTTATCACTAAATTTTTCTTTAATACCTAATAACTTATCTAAAACAGTTCTATCAACACAACCTGCATAAATTATTAAAAATAATAAAATAAAAAATACTACATAGTTTAATGTTTGATTATCCATTTTAGTATTAAACAATATTTTTTTATATAAAAAATTAATTATTTATATATAGTAAATGGAAAATAATTGTTTTTCTAATAGTCAATGTTTTTATTATTCATATCTATTTTATTATAGTATTAAAAGAAAATGCTTTAAAATAAAAAGAAATCTTTATCAATGTATATGTCCTATAAATAATGATTTAGAAAATAATTATGAATTACAAGAAATTGTTATTATTAATAATGACAATACAAAAGAAAACCTTTCTAAAAAAAAATCCAATTCTTCACAAGAAGAAATATACAAAAGAAATGAAAAAACACCTATTGTCACTAAACAACCTCAAAAACAAATAGATAATAGTAATGAATTAGAAAAACCTAAATTAAAAAGACGCAACGCTATGAAAATAAGAAATAATATTATGAAAAAAGAAAAGGAAATAAATATAAAAAAAAAAAATAAAATTAAACTTATAAGTGTTAAAGAAACAATATATGAAAATGAAGTTAGTTATACAGAAGATAAAGAAGAAGATAAAGATGAAGAACCGCGACTTAGAAAATTAGTAAAAAAGAAAAATAAAAAAAATGGTATTTCAAGTAGTGACGAAGAAGAATGGGATATTATATAAAAATAATTTTATAGAATTAATTTTATAATTAATAATTAATATGGGAAAATATAAAATACATTTTTTGATATTAATTCTTATTATAATTCTTTTTTTACTTATTAAAAAACATAAATTTATCCAAAATATAAATGATAATGTAAATATTAATAATAATGTAAATGTTAATATAAATAATAATAATATTATAGAACCTTTTATTGACGGAAATTTTAAATTATGCAAAGAAGGAGATTGCGAATGTTTAAAATTGAATAGAGCACCTGACGGAAATTGTGTTAAATATAAAGTTGCGAAAAAACCTAGCACTCCAGAATATAAAGATAAAAAACTATATATGGATAACGTAGTAAGAAATAATCTATATCCTTTAAAAAGAAATTTAGATATATTAATATTTGTAGGAAGAAAAATGAAAGATATAAAAAAAAGATTTAGTAAATCTCCACCCTCTATGCTAAGTAATTTACAAAATATAGAAAAAAATAAACATAGTATGGATCCAAAAACCCAATCCCTATTTTTAGTTTTTAATAAAGCAAATAGAATTCTTAAATATTTTAATGAAGGATCAGAACCTTATATAAAATATTTAGTAATAGATGCGGAACACGGTGGTGAAAGTAGAGAAGTATTAAATGCCTATAGAATAAGTGATAAAATAACTCCAATGATTTATTTAATAAATGAGGCAAATAAAGAGAAAAAATATTTTAAATGCGACACTATGGAAGACAAATGTTATTTATTAAAAGATTTAATGATATTTATTGCAAATGGTGATTTGGGTTTGATATCATATTTAAATCATTTACACGACCCATTTAGTGGTATAGAATTTAGGCACGATTTTAAAAAAAACGAATGGTATCATAAAAATCCCGGTTTAAAAGTTCACGAAGAAGGTACTGAAATGTGTAAATTAATAGATTATAGAGATTTACCAAATGATGTAATGGAAAAAGCAATAAAAATGTAAACTATTTTTTATTTTAATTTTCTAATGAAATATTAATATTATAACACAATGAAAACTAAATATATAATAATTATACTTTTAGTTTTATTTATATTAGTAAATATTTTTAAATATAAAGATAAATTTACAAATACTATTTCTTTTAATACAAGTGCTGGGTTTGTTCGGGAATTAACTACTGATAATCCTAAAATTTTTAAAAATATTTTTAATATAAATAATAAAATATATACAAATAATAACATAAATACAAAAAATCAAATCGATGAAGCAGATATTTTAGAGCAGAAATTACCTAAATTAACATTTTATTCCTATGAAAAATGCCCTAAATTATATAAACTTTTTAAAGGTTTAAGTTCTAAAGAAGATAACCAAATAGAAAATGTTGACGGTTTAAGATTTAGGAATAAAATAAGGTCTGCTTTTTATAATATAGATAGAACAATTAAAATAGAACATCCTATACTAAATTTAGAAAGGAAATTAATGCCTGTAACTATTAAAGGAAATATACAAACTAAACTAAATATTGATTCAATTAATAATATTACTATAAATATTATTTCATATCAAGATTACATTGAAAACACATATTCTGAAGTAGACGATTATCAAAAATTAATAAATAATTGTAATTTAATATCTTTGTATTTGGAAAATAGAATACCTAAAAAAATGAGTGAATATTTTATTAGATTAAAAGATATTTTAGAAGAGGAAAAAGAAAAGGTTAAAAAATTAAAAGATATAGACCCTAAGGCACTTTTTTTGAAAGATTTGAAAGATCGTAGTAATTTACCATCCGAAGAAGATACTCGCGGAACTATTTCTTATAATAACTATATTGAAGCTTATGTAACTGCTCAAACATTTTTAACTTTGACAAGACAAGCAAGAGACGCAGCATATGCAGGAGGTGTGGCAACAGCAGGAGGTGTGGCAACAGCAGAAACAGAAGATGTAATCGAAAAATTAAATTTCAATGAACAAGAACAAGAATACTTGATTAAAATACAAAATAGAATTATTGACTATGAAGATTATAATTATTCTAAATTAGTAAATGATATTATTACTTTAGAAAGTTTAGACCAAAAAAAAAATAAATATTTTTGTGCTATGTTATTATTATATGTATATAATAATATTAATGTCCCGAAATCCGGTTTGTATACAGAAGAAAAAATAACTGATGAAATAAATAAAACTATAACTTTATTAGAAGACTATAAAATAGATAATTTAAATTTAAAATATAAAATAGAAGATAAAATAGTAATAGAAATAGATTCAATTAAAAAAGAATTATCTAATTTAAAAACAACAGTTTACCAAGAAGAAGAGTTAATATTAGATAACCCCAATTTTATATTTGAATTAGGAGGTAAAAAAATTAATTATTTTACAGACAATCATATAGAACAAACACACAAACAAGTTTCTTTTAATGTTAAAACTGATTTTACAGAAGACGATGTAGTAAATTTTGTTGAATATTGTTTTAATTTATGTTGTTTTGGAGCAATTAATATAGATTTACTTTCCTTCACAGAGAATCACTATCGTGTTCTACCTTGTTTTAATCCAATACATAAAAGTAATACACATTATTATATTCTTCCAGAGAGAATTAGAAAAGTTGCGATGGAGGAAGGAAAAGAATATACAAGGGCAAAATGTACAGGTTGTGCGTCAAATATAATTATCTTCTTCAATAAACTACCAGATAAATTTAAATATTATGAAGCAATAAAAGGGGAACCAGATAAAGAAAATAATGAATTCATAAATGACATTTTACAACAATAAAAATATTTTTAATATATAAATTAATGAAAAAAATAAAAGTTTTTTTATTAATCATATTCATTTTATTATTCCTTATAAATAATATTTTTATACCCAAAAAAAATAACTTCTCTAATTTACAAATTCAAACAGAATATGATAAATATACCAAGAATCAAGATACTGCTGTAAGTTTATTAAAACCAACTTTGACTTTATATTATGATAGGTATGACGTTAATTCTAAATATTTTTATGACGATACGAGAACTTATCAATTAAAAAAATTGTTAGGTCATAAAGAACTTATTGAGGGTTTGGAAGAGGAATTTGAATTTTTAAAAGATACATTTAATACAATAATAAAAGATGGAATTCAAAAAATATATAAGCACGATAAAGGAAAAAAGGACAAAATATACACAGATAAACCACAATTTATAACTACTGGATATGAAATAAATTGGAGTAGTCATTTTTGTTTTAGAACAACCACAAATGGAAGGCGACATGGAAATGAAGATGAAACCTACTATATAAAAAACGACTATTTATTAACAAATATTATAGAAAAAATATTATATAAATCCCTAAGACTTAGTGAATATGATTTTGAAGAATTTATTACTTTATTTGAAGCAGTTAGAACACATTTGGATACATATAATGATTTATTCAATAGACATCAAGATGTAAATAGGGGAAAAGATTTTTATTGGCATAGTGATGTCAGATTCACATTAAAAGATGATACTGATTTTGAAAAAAATACATCAGTAAAAAACCTAAATAAGTATCTTGAAGACAGATATAAAAAATTAAAGGAAGGATTAATAACAAAAAAAAATAGTATGATAGATAATATGATTGAAAGAAATAACTTAGGAGTATGGAACCAAATTAAACTTTTATACGAAACCGAAAGTTTCCCTTATTTAAATCATAAACTACTAACATTAGAAGAGATTTACTGTCAAGATGGGAAAATGCCAACTTGTATTAGTAATGAAATAACTACATTTAAAAAGGATCCAAAATATTATAAAGAAATATATGAAAACGATAATACTGATTCACCTACAGATTCTCCAAAATTATTAGAAGAAGAAATATTAATTGATAATAGGAAAACAAGACAATTCCCTAGAAATGAAGAATTAGTGGATAAATTACCTAAAGTTATTTTCACATATCAAAAATATGAATATGACGGTCTTATAGATGGTGTGAATACTAAGTTAATAGAATATGACGGTATATATAATATTAATAATCAATTTATAAAAAAAGGTAGAAATAATATCTTAAAATTTTTAGTAGATATGATGGAAGAAAATTGTGAAATAAAACAAGGAGGTGATAAAGAAGGTAAAATACATTTTCATAATGATACTATTAATAATATTAATAATAATGTTGAAAATAAAGAAGAAGAAATACATGAATTTAATGATAGTATTAAGATTGAAAACATAGTAATGGAAGATATTAAAACTAATCCTAATTTCGATTTAAATTTTGATTCTTTGATTAAATGTAATAAATGTTCCGAATTTATTAAAATTTAAAATTTACTTTTTTAATGCTCCAGACGCGACTAATATAATAGAAATCGGAATAGATATACCCATTAAAATTACAGGGTATAATAATAATACTCTTTCTTTCTTTTTAGAACAATCACATAATCTATTGACTAATTTGGCAAAATAAACGATTATACATACATAATAACCTAATAAATATATTTTAATTAATAAACTAATAAGTCTTCCTAGCATATTTTGCATAAATTTATGTTTCGATAAAGGTGTTCCTGTTAAGGAAGATAATAATCTAATTAAAATAATAACAGAAACAATTAATGCAGAAGGTTTAATAAATTTAACTACTTTGATATTTTTGGCACAATCGCAATTTTCCTTTTCTAATTTCTCAATATATTTATAAATACCAATATTACAAGCAATAATTATAATCATACTAATAACACTTACTATCATTAAAGATTGGTTCATATTTTATAATATGTAATAAGAAAAAATTTATTTATTAATTAATTAATAATTTCTTTAATTTTTCTATATAAATCTTGAATTATATAGAAAAATTATTCATACTCGGATATATGTTCGTCATTTAACACATTATTTCTATTTACTTTTACTAGCAATACCAATTATATGGTAATGAAAAAGATATTATATCCGTTTATATAGAAAAATTTAAATATAAAAATAAAATATTAATTACCACCTTGTAATTCATCTAATTTTTTTTGAATATCATCTAAAGAAATATTGTTACTTGATTTGTGAGCATTAAAACTCTCTACAACGTTATTTTTTCTTACAAGTTTATCTTTATTTTGGACCACTAAAACAACAATAACAATTAATATAATTACACCAATACACATTTTGGTATTTTTATCCATTTTCATTTTATATATTAATAAAAAAGAAAATTATTTTAGGATATGTAATTAATTAAATTAAATGAATTGGAAAGTATATATTATTTATAATAAACAATATTCATATTGCGGAGCAACACCAGATATAGAAAAAAGAATAAAAAAACATAACCAAGAATTGTCAGGGGGTGCTAAATATACTAAAATAATTGGCCCAGATTGGAATTATATTTGTTATATTGACGGTTTTAAAACAAAAATTGATGCTTTACGGTTTGAATGGGCAGTTAAACATTGTGCTCCTAGAAATGCTAAAGGTATTTATAATAGAATAAAAAAATTAGAAAGCGTTTTAAATAAAGAAAAGTGGACTTCTAAAAGTCCAAGTTCAATTAATTATAATCTAAAATTAATATGGTGTGATATTACATTTATTCCAGAGGAATTTGATATACCAATATATATTGAACAAGATATAATAGAGTAAAATTAAGTTAAATTTACTAAATTTAGGTTAATTCCTATATTTTTTATAATATTAATAATAATGGAAAAAAATAATTTAGGGAGAATAATACATAAAACATTACAACAGTTTTATCCAAATACACAATTGCCTATAAAGTCATATGAAATTCAAGATATTTTAGATAAGGCAAAAATAGATAAAAGAAATAGTAATAAAGAGGAAATTTCTAAAATAATAAAAATTCTAAAACATCATATAGAAATTGCTAAACAAAATAAAATTCAAAAAGTTGAATCTCAAGAATATAAACCTTTATTTACTAATATGGAAAATGAAAATAGTTATTTAGATAAAATGCGCGAAGATTTAGCAGATAATCTTAAACAGATAGATATAACTAATAATACAAAATTACCTATACAAAATAAAGATATAAGTATAAATTCTAAATCATTTGAATTTAGTTTAATTGTTGATAATAAATATAGAAATGCTAAAAAATACCCAAATCCAGCAGATTATAGTATCACTTTTTCGAATGATATAGATGCCGATAATGAAATTTTTTGTAATCAAAATCTAAATAATATAGAAGAAATAGAGTTAGTAGAATGTATTATTAATGACGATGCTTTTAATGCTAATGAATATATAATTTTAAATATAAAAGAATTAAATACAGAATTTTTATCAAATAATAAATTTGTTAGAAACTGTTTTACAAGATTAATATCTTTTACAGTAATAGAAATTAATAAAAAAAAATATCACGTATACGATATTCCAAAAGACTCACTTAAAAAATTTAGTCCAGCAATAAATTTAAATTCTATATCTATTAATTTGAAAAATGCGATTGGGGAGGATTTATTATTTAATAGAGACGATTTGGGTATTGAACCTTTATTAAATAGTTTTAAGTTTAAAATAAAAACACAAAAAGAAGATAATTATGTATCATTGATATAACTCAAGAACTCATTAATTCTTCCCATTCGTCGAGTGTTTGTTGGTCCATAAATAATTTATCACTTCTTTCTTTTAAAAGATTTACTTGTTTATCATAAAAATCCTTATCATTAAGAAGTCTTGTTGTAATATTAACATATTGCTCTTTATTATAAGCAATCATATCTTCCATTTCCATTTTTTTATAAAAACCATATGTAAATCTTCCATTAATTCTTATAGAAGGTTGGGTTACAAGTGGTTTATACAATGAAAATGATTCTAAAGAGGAATTACAACCGCCGAAAGGATATGGATCAATCAAAATATCACTTAATTTCATAAGATTACAAAATTGTTGGTGTCCTTGACCAGGAATAAACTTAACTCTAGATAAAATACCATAATATTCTGTTTTATCTTTTAGAATATTATTCCACCTTTCATACATTTTATATTTTTTATCGAGATTATCTAAAAATACAATACTAACCGTAGGGTTTCTATGTAATATTTCAAATATATATTCGTCAAAATCTGGATGAATTTTAAATAAACTTTGAGGACAACAAATTATTTTTTCATAATTACTTAATCCATAATAACTTCTCGATAAATTTAATATATATTTACTTGTAGGATTTACATAACAAGTACATAATCCTTTTTGTAAAATTAATTTTTCAGTATAATGTTCTTTAGATTCTTCATATGGTAATTCATATAATTCCGAACTAACATAATAATCAATATTTTCATATCCCGAAGTATCACTATGTCCCCACGTATTATATTGTTTATTAGCCATACGGAAATGAGCAATACTAGTAACTCTATTATCCATACCAATTTCACAAAAAACCAATTTATCAAAATTATAACTTCGCAATTTCTGTACTATGTTAAATGTATTCATATTTCCTAATACTATATTTTCTTTAATACCATAATATGTTTCTGAAAATTTAAAATCTAATGGTTTAAATGTTGCCAAATATACTTCAAATCCTTTTTTAATTAAATTAACAATAACTTGATGCCTATCCTTGAATACCGAGTGTGTTCTTGTTAAAAAATCTGAAATAAAACATACTTTTTTAGGATTAGTTTTTTTTTGCTCAAAATAAAATAAATTTTTGGTTTCATCTTTTACCATTTCTCCGTCTAAATTATTTATATCAAGTCTATATTTTAATTCTAAAAATTTCCTTGAAATTTTAATACAATTATTAAATAAATTTTTATTAGG
>TARA_B110001469_G_scaffold41646_1_pt1 | contig 13813 bp, 11 predicted proteins | sample TARA_B110001469 | Tara Oceans TARA_B110001469 (sample SAMEA4397034) | marine metagenome | biome: Polar Biome; feature: [SRF] surface water layer (ENVO:00010504); material: water (ENVO:00002006), including particulate matter (ENVO:01000060) such as... | depth 5 m
ATCCTGAGGATCCAGCATTCCCTTTTTTTCCATTTTCACCCTCTTTTCCCGATTCCCCTTTTTCGCCTGATTTCCCCTTCTCTCCTGGCACACCTTTTTCTCCTGGTTTTTTTGGCACCTCTTTCCCTTTCTTTCCTCCAGGTTTAGATCCCTTTTTCATACCTTCTTTCATCTTTTCTGAAAGTGCTCCTTGCTTTTTTATAATATCTGGCAAGCTAAAACCAGCCCCTTCTCCTTTACCTTTCCCTGGTTTCATAGACATCGACTTTTTCATATTGGTAAGTATACTACTTAAATAATCTGCCAAGTTATTGGTCGAGGTCATCACATAACGTTGATTGGAGACTCCGTCTGGAAAACGATTTTCAGAGAAGTTTTCTAACGATTGCTCTAAATTGTAGTGGGCAGTAGAAAGGTCGTCTTGAATTTTAGCGGAAATTTTTGGAAGACGCATCGACAAGACATACAAGCTATCGTCAATATGTTCAAAATAGGTTTTAAACTCGTTTTGTTTTTTAAGGGTATTGCCAAAATCTGGATGGGAGGTTGAAATTTCATCAAACCGATTCATCAAATTTTCTTGTTTGAAAGAAAAGGTGACTAGGTTTTCTAAAATTTTACGCAAATCATCCAAGTTTTCATCTATGGAATCCATTTCCATTTTCATCATGGCTTGCTGCATTTTAACGCTCATTTCTTTCATTTTTTGAGCGGCTTTTTGTTGACTTTTCTTTGCTGTAGCAGGCTCCTTTTTTGAAAGCTTTTCTTCTGATTTCTGCAACGCCTCTTTTACCGCTTCTTTTTCGTCTTCGGTATCTGGAAATCCTAAGGGTTCTTTTAGTTGTTCATTGTCTTTCGCAAGGGCTTCTATTTCTTTTTTTATAGCTTCAAAAGCTGTTTTAATTTCTTTTTGTTTCACTATAGCGCTGTCATTCTCTTTCGCAAGGGTTTCTTGTTTTTTTGACAATGCCTCCAATTTGTTGGCAATTTGCATGGCTTTCTGTTCTACATAAAAACGCTTTACAAGTTCTAAAGTTCTTTCTAAACTTCGTTCTTGTTGTTTGTTTTGCTGCGCCAGCTCTTTTGCTTTTTTTATAAAATCTTCTTTATTTAATTTCTCCGCAATTTTAGCAATTTCATCAAGTAATTTTTGCTGCTTGTCTAATTTCTTTAATTCTTCGATTCGTTTTTTTAAGTCTTCTTTTTTATCTTGGAGCGTTTCATTTTGTGCTTTCTTTTCTCCTAAATTTTCTTGTAGTTTCTCTGTTTGACGTTGAATCCTTTTTTTATATTCTTGTTGTCGTTTTATAAAAGATTGCACCTTTTTCTTATCATTCCAACTCCCCTTTTTCTTGCGTTGAATTTCTTGTTGAATTTTCTCAAACTCCTTTTGCTGATTTTGATTTTCTGAAATATTCTTTTCAAGATTGTCAATCGTGTTTTTTTGTTCCGACAACAATTCTTCTTCTATTTCAGTGCTGGTTTTTTGGCGGTATTGAAACGTTTCCGATTTGATTTTTTTACTTCCATTGAAACCATCATTGTCAAAAACCTGAAAAAAGAGTTCATAATTCACACTAGCTTGTAAGTCTAAACCTTCTGGAAACTGATAATAAAAAGATTGTATATTTTCTTTGTTGATTGTAAAATCAAGAGTTTGTTTGTTCTCGGTTTTCGCTTTGTCATAATAAACCAGTTGTAGTTTCTTTAAACCATAATCATCAGAAATTTGCCCTGCAAATTGAGCGACGCCTCGTGAAATACTATCGATATTGGAAACCACTTGAATGGAAGGAAATTCGTCCTTAACAACATCTAAGGAAAACTGCAAGCGTTCGTAATCTTTTAAAGGACTGTTGGATGAAGTAATTTGATAGGAAATCGGTTTTACAATTTGTTTTTTAAACACAAAATCGGCGTCGGAGATCGCAGTGAAAAAACTTCTTTTTTCTGCTTCAATAAAAGAAACGGTATCTGTTGCTGTTGTTTTAACATTCCATTGCACTTGGGTGCCTTCTGGCAAAACATAGTTTCCGGTATTTTGAATGGTTTCGTTTTTTCTTCCTAAGTAATTAGGATAGGATAGCTCCATAAAAACATTTAAAATCGTGGGTGTTTTTACTACTTGAAGGGTGTAATTTAAAGATTGCACTCCGTTTGCAGTCACATAAAAAGAAAGGGGTTCGTCTACTTGTGAAAAGGTGTGTATAAACGTAGTTGCGCCTTGCTTTTGAAGCTCATATTCTTGTTGTTGAAACACGATTTTAACTTCTTCTGGACGAACGCTTCCTTTTGTTTTTACGCGTACTGTAAAAGGTTTTCCTTGGATTACTTTTAAGGAATCATTTACGATGTAAAACGAAAAGGGTGCGGGTGGTGCAAAGGCAGTTCTGTGGTTTACAACACGGTCTAAACTTTGAGTTAGCGCGGTAGTGCTCCCTGAAAAGAAGGCAATAATTCCTATTAAAACAGGAACAACCGCATACTTTAGATACTTTTTATTTTTAGTGAAATCAACAGCTTTTAAAAAAGGGATAGGTTGAATTTCAGTAGCTTTTTGCGCGATGCTTGCCAATAATAAATCAGACTGATTCGGGTTTTCTTTAAGCTGTAAGATGTTGAGTAGTTTATCTTGAATTTCTGGAAAATGATTTCCAATGATTTTGGAGCATTCTTGTAAAGAAATTCCTTTTTGCAAACCGATCAATTTTAAAATCGGTTTTAAAATAAGTTGAAAGACTAAACATCCTTCCACCAAAATAAAAACCCAAAACAAAGCGGTTCTTGCAAAAGGTTGCAACCACAAAAAAGACTCGATAAATACCGTCACAAAAAAGTAAATGCATCCTAAAGAGAAAAATAAGATTCCCCCTTTTATCAATTCATTTCTGTAATATTTACGAGTAAAACGTCGTAGTTTCTCTGTTATTATTTGGTAGCCTTCCATAATGAACCAATAAAAATAATGCTTTTAGGAAGATCAACCTCATAATAATTGTTAAAAGGCCAGCGAGGTCTTGATGGCAAATGATTAAGCAACTAAAGTGGTTCTTTAATTTTGGAACAAGAGCGAAAATTTAGTCTGTTCGCTTGCGTTGTTAAATAAATTAAAGTTACCCCAAGGTTTACAAGGCCTCAATTGCTAAAACTGTTTGATGTTCTACCTTTTTTTTCCTACGATTGTGGTCACGAGTGGAGCGCTCTCACTAGCGGGGAAAAAGTGTCTGAAATTTATACAGAAACGAGCAAGAAGTGCGGCAAAAGCAATAACAAATCCGCCTATTATCCTAAAAACAAGAGGCTCCTTAAAAGTCTTTGAAGAAGAATTTAGAACGGAAAAAGAAAAACCAATTTCAGTGATGCCAAAAAGCATAATAAAACAACTTGTAACCATTAAAAACTGTAGTAAACTTTTTGGAAAAAGAAAGATAACAATCGCATAGGTAATTAATCCCAGTCCTTGAAGGAATTGAAATTGAGAGGGAATTTTATACTTTTTATTCGCGCTATAAAAAAGAAGGCAAAGGACACCTGAAAGTGCAAATAATAAAGGAATTATCATTTTTGAAATTTGTAATCCTATTTTTTCTGCAACTAGCATTAAAACCCCTGCTGCTATTAAAAGAACTCCTGATAGTGTTAAGTTTAATATTTTTTTCATCTGATAATTTGTTATTGGTTTTATAAAATTATTTTTACTATTCGTTTTTTAATGCTTCAAATTTAAAACCTTACATTAAAAAACATGGATGGTTTTAGAGTCTTAAACAATAGTGTAAAGACATTTTGGTGGTGTTTTTTGTAAATGCAAGTTAATTGTTTTATTTAAAAAAACAAGAATAAAGTGAGGTATGTTTATTAAAATAATTGTTAACTGGGTTTTTTTCATCACGCAACACCAATTTCTTTGTACTAATTTTAATTTTTTAGAGTTGCACAATGGATTGTAAATTTTCGAACGCATATTTATTTACAGACTATAAACACTTTAGAAACACCTATTTTTTTTTGCACTAATTTCATTCCTCTTCCAATAAAAAAGTATCTTTGCGGCATCCAAAAAAACAGAAAAATGGAATCTAATGTTCGTGTTCGTTTTGCCCCAAGTCCAACAGGACCTTTACATATTGGTGGAGTAAGAACTGCTTTATTTAATTATTTATTTGCTAAAAAGCACAACGGTACCTTTATCTTGCGTATAGAAGATACAGATCAAACCCGCTATGTGGCCAATGCAGAACAATATATTATAGATGCATTGGATTGGTGTAACATTCCTTTTGATGAAGCGCCTGGAAAAAACGAAAAATTTGGTCCTTACAGACAATCTGAACGGAAAGATCTCTATAAAAAACATGCAACCCTTTTATTACAATCGGGTTGGGCATATTATGCTTTTGATACTGCAGAACAATTGGATGCAGAAAGAAAAGGACATGAAGAAAACGGAAAAACCTTTATTTATAATTGGCACAACCGAGAAAAAGGACGTTTGGTAAACTCGTTGGTATTAACCGATGCAGAAGTACAAAACCGAATTGAAAACGGAGATAAGTATGTCATCCGTTTTAAGTCTCCACAAGATGAAACCCTAGTAATACAAGATGAAATTCGTGGAGAAATTAAAATTGATACCAATGTGTTGGATGATAAAATTTTATTTAAATCTGACGGGATGCCCACCTATCATTTGGCAAACATTGTAGACGATCATTTGATGGAAATCTCACACGTTATTCGAGGTGAAGAATGGTTGCCGTCCATGGCACTTCACATTTTACTATACCGCGCTTTTAATTGGAACGCACCAAAATTTGCACACTTACCACTGATCTTAAAACCAGTTGGTAAAGGAAAATTAAGCAAACGTGACGGAGATAAATTAGGATTTCCTGTGTTTCCATTAGAATATACCAATGAACAAACGAAAGACATCTCTCGTGGTTATAAAGAAGACGGCTACTTTGCAGATGCATTTATAAACATGCTGGCTTTATTAGGATGGAACCCAGGTACCGAACAAGAAATTTTTTCTTTAGAACAATTGGTACAGGAATTCGATTTAAAAAGAGTAAGTAAATCGGGCGCAAAGTTTAGTCCAGAAAAAACCAATTGGTTCAATCAACAATACATGCAAACAAAAGAGGATGCAACTTTAACAGATTTGTTTCTTCCGATATTATCAGCAAAAGGAATTTCTTCTGAGAAAGAGTATGTTCAGAAAGTAGTAACCGCTATAAAAGAGCGCGCTGTTTTTGTAGAAGATTTTTGGGCATTGTCTGATTTCTATTTTCAGAATCCAACAACTTTCGATGCAAAAGCTTCTAAGAAAAACTGGAAAGAGGGAACTGCTGAATTAATGAACGAATTGATTGCTGAGTTAAAAGGGATTCAAGAGTTTACTTCAGCAAACACTGAAACAGTCATTAAAGAGTGGGTTACCGCCAAAGAAATTAGTTTTGGGAAAGTAATGCAACCACTTCGATTAAGCTTAGTAGGCGCTTTAAAAGGCCCTCATTTGTTTGATATTATTGAAATGATTGGAAAAGAAGCCACCACCACAAGAATTCAAAACGCGATCGATTTTCATCAATAAGTAAGAAATTTACATTTTTATAAAAAACCCACTTCAATCTGTAAGTGGTTTTTTTATGCCTATAAATGTAACATTCTTAAAAAACCACGTCTTGTAGTTAGTTACTTACTTAAATCGGTATCTTTACAAGAAGTTAAAAATTCACCTTTTAAAAAAAACCATGCTACCAATCCCAATTATTATCGTCGGCTTAATTGCCCTTTTCCTTTTCGCAGCAATTTTTACTGTCAAACAACAAACAGCGGCAGTGATAGAAACTTTCGGAAAATTCAGTAACATTCGTCAATCTGGTTTTCAATTAAAAATACCCGGAGTGCAAAGAATTGCAGGAAGGTTGAGTTTAAAGATTCAACAATTAGATGTTATTATTGAAACGAAAACAAAAGATGATGTTTTTGTAAAATTAAAAGTTTCAGTACAGTACAAAGTAATTCGAGACAAAGTAGAAGATGCTTTCTATAAATTAGATTATCCACACGATCAAATTACTTCATATGTCTTTGATGTAGTAAGAGCAGAAGTTCCTAAAATGATTCTTGATGATGTTTTTTTACGGAAAGATGATATTGCCATTGCCGTAAAATCTGAGTTGAATGAAGCAATGATGACTTATGGGTATGACATTATAAAAACCTTAGTTACAGACATTGATCCAGATGCACAAGTAAAAGAGGCAATGAACCGAATTAATGCTGCTGATAGAGAAAAAACAGCTGCACAATATGAAGGAGATGCACAACGTATTTTAATTGTAGAACGTGCAAAAGCGGAAGCAGAAAGCAAGCGTTTACAAGGGCAAGGTATTGCAGATCAGCGTAGAGAAATTGCACGTGGACTGGAAGAATCTGTAGAGGTTTTAAATAAAGTAGGCATCAACTCACAAGAAGCTTCTGCCTTAATTGTAGTTACACAACACTACGATACGCTACAATCGATTGGTCAGCAAACAAATAGTAATTTAATTTTGTTACCAAACTCTCCACAAGCGGGAAGTCAAATGTTAAACGATATGGTGGCCAGCTTTACAGCAAGCAATCAAATAGGTGAGGCTATGAAAAACCCGAAACCAAAACAGTTAAAAAAATAAGAATACTTCTTTTAAAATAAAAAAGCTCCGTTTGAAATTTCAAACGGAGCTTTTTTTATCTGTATGTTAAAAAATTAGTTTCCTTCTTCTAATTTTTCGTCTTTCTTTTCTGCTTTATTTTCGTCTTTCGTGGCTTTTTTAAATTCTTTAATCCCACCACCAATACCTTTCATTAATTCTGGTATTTTTTTACCACCAAATAAAAGTAGCAATGCTCCTACAATAAGAGCCATTGAAAGTGGGCTAGGCATTCCTAATAAAAAAATATTTAAAGAGATCATGTGTTTCAATTTTGAGATGCAAATATACAAAAAACGTTTTTATACTTGATAAAAGAAATTATTAATCCTTTTTTTGAATGATTCCTCCTACTAATTTTTTATCTCTTATTAAATCTGGATTTCCTTTATAAAAAATAGAGCCTCCAAAACTAACCTTTGCATTCAATACTTTTCCTGCAAAAATTTCTGCCTTTGCTCCGGTTCCTGCTTTTACCATAGCACTATTGTCTACCTCTAAGCCAAAACCATGGTAAATACCATACAAATCTACATCTACATCTTGGTTGTTTGCAGTCCCTGATAATTTTATAATTCCGCCAGAAGTAGCTCTTACTTTAATGTTTTTAGATTTTAGAACTAAGTTGATAAATGCCCGTTCTTGAGCCCTGATCTCTACTTCATCTTGTTGAAAATCTTTTGCAGTAATGGTAGCACTTTGATTGGCGTCAATAACGGCAAGTTTATCTTTGTAAAAAAGTTGAACAAACACTTTTCCGTCTGCAGCGTTATTTGACGGTTTTAAAGAAAAAGGTAAAGAGAGTTTTAAGGTGTTATTCACTGTTTTAATTTTCACCATTTCAGACTTCTCTCCAGTAATTTCTAATTTATTTTCGGTAGATTTTATGAGCTCTACTTCAATGCCATTATAGACTTTTAGTATTGTATAGTCTCCTAAGTTTTTAGTAACTTTTGATTGTCCGTAAATTGAAAACACAAATAATAATGCTCCAATAAAAATAATTTTTTTCATTATTTTAAAGTTTAGTTAATCGGTTTCTTTAAATAAAGTTACTAATATAAAGCGTTTTTTTGTTTTTTATTGTGTTTTTTTTGTTAAAGTATATTAATTTTCAATTAAATTAAAATCTAAATGCTTGCGTTCTAAATCTGCATTTTTTACTTGCACTTTTACATCATCTCCTAATTGATATACTTGTTTGGTAGATTGACCAACAATTGCAAATTGCTGTTCATCAAAAGCATAAAAATCACTTTTTATATCTCTAATTCTCACCATTCCTTCACATTTGTTGGAAGAAATTTCTACATAGATTCCCCATTCTGTAACTCCAGTAATTACCCCTTCAAATATTTCGTCATTATGATCTTGCATGTATTTAATTTGCATGTACTTTATGGAAGCACGCTCTGCTTTACTTGCTAATTCTTCTCTTTTAGAGGAGTGCTTACAGTTTTCTTCGTATTTAATTGCTTTTGGGGTATCTCCTCCATCTAAATAATGTTGGAGTAATCGATGTGTCATTACATCTGGATACCGTCTAATAGGGGATGTAAAATGGCTGTAGTAGTTAAAAGCCAATCCATAGTGACCTATGTTTTGGGTGGTATATACTGCTTTACTCATCGTACGGATCGTAAGTGTCTCAATCATGTTTGATTCTGCTTTTCCACTGACATCACTTAATAATTGATTTAAAGATTCTGAGGTGCTTTCTTTTGTTTCGGTATTTATTTTATACCCAAACTTACCAATAATATTTTGTAGTGCAGCTAATTTCTCAATATCTGGCTCATCGTGAACTCTATAAATAAAGGTTTTATTGGTTGCTTTTCCTTTAGAAAAACCAATAAACTCAGCTACTTTACGATTGGCTAATAGCATAAATTCTTCAATTAATTTATTAGCATCTTGCGATGTTTTAAAGAAAACACCGATTGGATTTGCATCTTCATCTAAATTGAATTTTACTTCTACTCTATCAAAAGAAATGGCGCCTTGTTGCATTCTTTTTTTACGAAGAATTTTTGCCAGTTCATCTAATTTTAAGGTTGCTTCTACAATTTCTGGAGTTACTTCATATTCTTTGTCAAGAATAGAAACTTCTAAAGGCATTGTATACGGTTTTACATCTGTTGATAATGTACAATTTTCGATAATAGATTGTGCTTCTTCGTATGCAAAACGTTGATCTGAATAGGTAACAGTTCTCCCAAACCATTCGTTTACAATTTGTACTTTAGCATTGATTTCAAACACTGCAGAAAAAGTTAGTTTTTCTTCATTTGGTCTTAAAGAACAAACGCTATTACTTAATTTTTCTGGCAACATTGGTACCACTCTATCTACTAAATACACCGAAGTAGCTCTTTCAAAAGCCTCATCATCTAAAATTGTTTTTGGTTCTAAATAATGAGAAACATCTGCAATGTGAATTCCAATTTCGAAATTCCCGTTTTCTAATTTTTTGAAAGACAACGCATCATCAAAATCTTTAGCATCTTTTGGATCTATTGTAAAGGTTAAATCTTTACGCATATCTCTACGTTTGCTAATTTCTTCTTTGGTAATTTCAATAGAAAGGTTAGCTGCTTCTTGTTCTACTTCGGTAGGAAATTCATACGGTAAATCGTATTCTAATAGAATAGAATGCATTTCTGTATTGTGTTCTCCAGGTTTCCCTAAAACTGCGGTAATTTCTCCAAACGGATTTTTAGATTTCGCTGGCCAATCTGAGATTGTAGCTTGTACTTTATCTCCATCTTCTGCACCGTTCATTTTACTTTCTGAAATAAAAATATCTGCGTACATTTTATTGTTGTCTGGAACTACAAAACCAAAATTTTTGTTCTTTTGTAAAACCCCTACAAACTGTGTTTTTGCACGTTCTAAAACTTCAACAACATCGGCTTCGTATTTTTTTCCGCTTCGTTTTTTAAATACATATGCTTTTACCGTGTCATTATGTAATCCTTTTCCAAGATTGGCATTTGGAATAAAAATATCATCTTCATAATCATCGGTAACAAAATATCCATTTCCATTGGAAGTAATATCTAATGTACCTGTAGAGTATTTTCTATCTTGATTCATTTGAAACTTACCTCGATCTACTTCTACAATTTTTTGAGTTCCCGTTAATTCAGTTAATCTTTTTATAATTTGTGTTTTTCCATCGGTATCTGAAATACTTAATTTACTGGAAATTTGCTTATAATTATAAGATTTTGAAGTGTCTTCATTTAAAATTCTGAAGATATTTTTAGTTAAATCTTTTACAACATTCCCTTTCTTCTTATATATATTTTTCTTCTTTTTTGTCATTTTATAAACTATTAATGTGCTAATTTGATGTCTTTTTTACTCAAATAAACAATTATTGAAAAGTACGATTAATTTCACTGTTTTTATATTAAAAAATAGTTATCAATCTATTATTGTACTTTGCCTTTTAAATTATTATTTATGTCTAAATCTTGGTTTATAATTGCAAACCCTATTGCAGGAAATGGAAAATTTTCTAAACAGTGGAAGGAAATTCAACAAGTACTTAACAGTAAAAATATAGACTATTTTTTTGTTTTTACTCAATTTTCTAAACACGAAATTGAATTGGTACAAGATGCAATTCAGCAAGGTTTTAGAAATATTATTTCCGCAGGTGGAGATGGAACACTACATAATATAGTTAACGGAGTAATGATGCAAAGGTATGTAAAATCTTCTGATATAACTATTGCAGTGCTTCCTATAGGAACTGGAAACGATTGGATTAAAACCTACAGCATTCCTAATAACATAAAAAAGGCGGTCGAGATCATCTCATATAAAAAAACAATACTACAAGATATTGGTCAAATAACAACAAAGGAAGGTGAAATTACCTACTTTAATAATGTAGCTGGTTTAGGATATGACGGTTATATTGCAAAGAAGCTTCAAAAAATAAAAAGATTAGGTGCTTTGTCTTATTTAATTGCTGGAATTTACGGGATGTTATTTTATAAAAAATCAATATTTAAAATAACAATGAATCAAATAACAATTAAAACAACTTGTTTAATGACAATTGTTTCAATTTGTAAATTTTCTGGTGGCGGAATGCAGTTTTCTAAAAAAGGAGATCCAACGGATGGATTCTTTGATATTACAATTGCTAAAAATCTTACCTTATTTGATTTAATTTTGAATCTTAAAAAATTATACAACGGGAAAATTGTAGACCATCCAAAAGTAGCTACTTATAAAACAAATGAAATTACAGTAATCCCACAAAATTCGAAACCTTTTATTCAAGCAGATGGAGAATTGATTGGAACTGGAACAGCTACTTTCTCTCTCAATGAAAAAGGAATTCGTTTTGTGATTGCTTCTTATTAAAGTTATTTTTTTGCAAGCATTCTTATTTTAATTTTTTCTTTCGTTTTAGAGTTATCAACATTCTATATTATATTTATTTTTCTTTTATAAATTTTTAAAAAACAATGATGTTTATAATAGTCTGTGAATAGTAACTATAAAAATATTTCTTTTTATTTTTTTATATCAGTTATTAAAAAACATCCACATTTTATGAGTTCTTTAAAAGCTTAAAAATCAAAGAAAAAAGAGAGTTATTAACAATACTTATAAACAGTAATTAACCAATAATTATTAATAGTTAATAATGAAATGAATGTAGATAACCACTCTATTTTATGTTCATAAACTATTATAAAAAAACAATAAAAAAACTTGTGTATGTTCTTAGGTCTCTTGTATTGTAATAATTTTTAAATCTCACAAAAAAAGTTCTTAAAAATTACAGATACTTCTTAACATTTACGAAATACACTTAATCTCTTAAAAACGAAACTGTTATTAAAAATGATAAAAAACAGGTTGTTAATAACCCTAAAAAACCCTTAGTTTCTGTATTTTTGTTGCAGACAACTTAATTAAAATCAATTTATTATGACAATTGCTATTGGTAACGATCATGCAGGCACAGTATATAAGTTCGAAATTATAAAACATTTAGAAACGAAAGGATATACAATTTTAAATTTTGGAACCGATACTAATGATTCTATGGATTATCCAGACGCAATTCATCCAACAGCAACTGCTGTAGAAACTGGTAAAGCAACCTTTGGTATCATTCTTTGTGGAAGTGGAAATGGCGCTCAGATGACCGCAAATAAACACCAAGGAATACGTGCAGCATTATGTTGGAATAATGAATTAGTAGCTTTAACAAGACAACATAATAATTCAAATATTTTAACCATTCCCGCACGTTTTGTTTCTGTACAACAAGCATTAGGTTTTGTAGATATTTTCCTAGACACATCGTTTGAGGGAGGAAGACATGGTAATCGAGTTGATAAAATTTCTTGTTAAAATAATTTTCATTCCTATATAGTATCCCTCTTTTTTATGGACTTTCATATCAAATATTTTTCAGAATTAAACACAATAGAATTGTATCAAATACTTCAATTACGTGCAGAAGTTTTTGTGGTAGAACAAGATTGTGTGTATCAAGATGTTGATGATAAAGATCAAAAAGCACTGCATGTTTTTTGTTTTAAAAATGAGAAAATAGTTGCTTATACCCGTATTTTTAAACCAGGAGATTATTTTAAAAATGCAAGTATTGGTCGTGTTGTTGTTGTTGCTTCAGAAAGAAAATACGGTTTTGGACACGATGTAATGAAAGCTTCTATTCTCGCAATTAAAAACCATTTTAAAGAGGATATAATTACAATTTCTGCACAAGTATATTTAAAAAAATTCTATGAATCTCACGGGTTTCATCAAATCGGTAAAGATTATTTAGAAGATGGAATTCCACATATAGAAATGTTAAAAAGCTAAAGAAGAGAACCCACTTCTTTAACATCGCCAACCACTAAAGCGTCTAAACGTAAGGTTCCAATTCGAACCCGAATTAAACGCAAAGTAGGAAAACCAACAGCAGCCGTCATTTTTCGTACTTGTCTAAATTTTCCTTCTCTAATTATAATAGCAACCCAACTTGTAGGTCCATGCCGATCGTCTCTAATTTTTTGACTTCTTAATGGAAATTTAGGGTCATCAATTAAAAAAGATTTCCCAGGTTTTGTTTGATATTTTTTTCCATCAAAACCAATTTCAACCCCTTTTTTAAGTTTTTCAATAGCTTCCTGAGTAATTATCCCATCTACCTGAACATAATATTCTTTTTCAAATTTATTACTTCTAATTTCTTCGGAAACCTTTCCATCTGTAGTAAGTAATAATAAACCTTCGGAAGCAACATCCAATCGGCCAATAGCCATTGTTCCTTCAGGAAAACCGTGAAGTTCTCCTAATAATTTTTTCTTTCTTTTTGCAGGGTTTACAAATTGAGAAATGGTTCCCCATGGTTTGTGAAGGATAAAATGTTGGTGTTTTTTCATAAAATGGTTTAATAAAAACAATACTACAAAAATGAAACTTAATTATTAGGAATTTAAAAGTTGTTTTTTGTAACTTGTCTCACTTTAAAAAAACAATATTTTAGTAGAATTTATGGCAGCAGATAAAGAAAAAACAGCAAAATTAAAAGCACTTCAACTTACCTTAGATAAATTAGATAAGACTTATGGTAAAGGAGCTGTTATGAAATTAGGAGATGTAGTTACCGAAGAAATAGATGCAATTTCATCAGGATCTTTAGGATTGGACTTGGCATTAGGTGTTGGTGGATATCCTCGAGGAAGAGTCATTGAAATCTATGGACCAGAATCTTCAGGGAAAACAACCTTAACATTACATGCAATTGCGGAAGCACAAAAAGCAGGTGGAATCGCTGCGTTTATTGATGCAGAACACGCTTTTGATAAATTTTATGCAGAAAATTTAGGGGTAGATATTGATAATTTAATTATTTCACAACCCGATCATGGTGAACAAGCTTTAGAAATTACAGAAAATTTAATTCGTTCAGGCGCAATCGACATCGTTGTTATTGATTCTGTTGCAGCATTGACACCAAAATCTGAAATTGAAGGTGAAATGGGAGATTCCAAGATGGGGCTTCACGCACGTTTAATGTCACAAGCATTACGTAAACTAACAGGAACAATTTCTAAAACCAATTGTAC
>TARA_B110001469_G_scaffold127794_1_pt1 | contig 13728 bp, 10 predicted proteins | sample TARA_B110001469 | Tara Oceans TARA_B110001469 (sample SAMEA4397034) | marine metagenome | biome: Polar Biome; feature: [SRF] surface water layer (ENVO:00010504); material: water (ENVO:00002006), including particulate matter (ENVO:01000060) such as... | depth 5 m
GGAGAGATATGATAATGAAGTATTACAATATAATGCTGATAAATCACTTTAAAGTTTATATATACCTGTAAAATTATTAGGTTTACACGTCTTTAAATATTTACGTTCATCTTCTTCTATATCTAAACTATTTATAATTTTTTCTATTTCTTCTTTCGAATTCTCTTGTCTAGATACATTCTTAAATAAATCATACATATTAGTATTTGATACTAATTTCAATCTTCCCACTATCCCCTCCAATACTACTAAACTATTACTATCTAAATCCTTATTTATCACTTTTTCATTTATATCTAACTTATCTAATCCTTTCTCTACTGCTTTTAATGAAATTAACATATATGAAAATGCCGACCCCACATTTCTTAATAAACTACTATCCCTTAAATCTCTCTGCATTCTCGATATCGGCAATGTATTAGAAAATAAATTCCATAACGCATTAGATAAAAGAAAATTCGCCTCTGCCTTCTCAAAATAAATAGGATTATTTTTATGAGGCATAGCACTTGAACCAACTTGGTCTTTACTCATTTTTAAAGTAAAATAATCTCTGGATATATATGACCACATATCCCTACATAAATCTATAAATATAACATTAATTCTCCTTAATATATCAAATATCTCCGCATAATTATCATAATGATCTATCTGTGTCGTATATTGATTTCTCTCTAAACCAAATACCGATATAAACTTATCACCAAACTCCACCCAATCTACATTTGGCAAAGACATCCTATGAGCATTAAAATTACCAATCGCACCCCCAAACTTAGTAGTGTAATTAATATTATTTAATTTTCTCGATTGTATTACCAATCTTTCATAAAATACTAATATCTCTTTACCTAAAAATGTAGGCGTTGCAGGCTGTCCATGAGTACGTGACAATAAAGGTATTTTAGACCACTCCAAAATATAATTCTTTAAAACCTTTAGTATTTCATTAATCTTTGGTAATATAACTTTTTGTATAGTAGATTTTAACATCATAACATTCGCAGTACTATTTACATCTTGTGAAGTTAAACAAAAATGAACGTAAGTATCTATATTTTTTCTTTTTAATGAAACATTTTTTTTAATCCTATCTACTATATAATATTCTATTGCTTTAACATCGTGTTTAGTTTTTTCTTCAATTTCTAATACTCTAATGGCATTTTCCAAAGAAAAGTTTTTATAAATATCTCTAAGAAATACCTTATCTTCTTCTGTTATATCATCATAAATTTCAAACTCCCCCAAAGATATTAAATATTCTATCTCTACCATAATTCTATATCTAATAAATGAATATTCAGAGTGATAATTTTTTATATCTTTTGTTTCTTGATTATACCGGCCGTCTATAGGTGTAATTGAAGTTAAACGAGATTCCATTTATTTCTATTTATTCATTATTATTTAAATCTATTAATATTAGTATTTATAATATTAAAAATAATTTCATTAAGAAATAAAATATTCCTGCCATAAAACTACCAAACATAAAACCCCCCACTATTTGAAAAATATTATGACATTTCTTCACATATCTAGCTACACCAGTTATACCTATCAAAAATAAATGTACTAAACAAAATCTCTTATTACTTAAAATAAAATCAGATAAAGGTATCTTAAATTGCCACTTAGCAAGAATCATAAATACACTAAATATTGTTATACTAGTAACATGGCCAGAAGGAAATCCGGGTGTGTCTTTTGGAACTATACCATTTCTTGATAAATAATCTGTATTATATGCTCCTTCTGGTCTTCTAGTTATTTGATACATTTTTGGAGGATAATCTAAATTTTTTATTATTTTGACTAAGTAATCAGAACTTAATATATAAATAAATAAGAATATATCAATAAGGTTTTTCACTGGATTAATTAAGAAATTATATAGAAGTGAAAAATATATTACTACTGGTAACAAACTTATAAAATCAAATATTATTATCATTATTTATTATATTTATTATATTATATTATATTTTTTAGATTTAAAAAAATAAGTTATACATTTATTTAAAAATGTCATTCAATCATTCAAACATAAATCAAGAAACATTTAAAGAAACTTTTAGCAAGTTTAATGATTTAGGAGCACACGTCGTAGGTTCCCTATTTGATATTGCTACTCCCATACTTAGCACGGTTGGAGGTGTAAATATTCAACAACATAATCAATGGTTGCCTTTTTGTGATGTAAAAGATACTCCTACAGATATTAAAATATTAGTATCAATGCCAGGTGTTAAAAAAGAAGATATTAATGTAATGCTAAAACATAGAACATTAGAAGTTACAGCAACAACTAATATTTCAAAAGACGTATGGAAACATATTAATGATAGAACATATAAGAAAACATTTAAAATACCAGATAATATTGAAAATAAAGATTTAAAAGTTCATTATGAGAATGGAATTTTAAAAATTTTAGTTTATAAAAAAAATGCCACTAATATAGAAGGTGAAAAAATAGAAATTAATTAATTTTATTATCTAATAACTCCTTTACAATTCGTCGTCTTCATCTCCCTTCGGTAAATATTTCTTTAATATTTTTTCTATCCAATGATCTTCGGGGGTAACATCGTCGGGTTCATAATAATCTTTAATAATAATATAATAAATTATACCTCTAAATAAACCAAATATTAAATTATATCCAGCATCTAAAATATCTTTACATCCTACAGAAATTCTTGACCATACCGTTAAACCTATAAGAATAGAGAATATAGTAAATGTAGAATAATAAAACACTTTTTTAAAGAACATACTACTTAAAAGGAAACCAGTGACAAACGCTATATATTGAGTATGAGGTGTTGATAATTCGAAGAAATCGTCGGTATAAATATTTCTAACTATAGCACATTTTTCATTAGGTTTCTTCTCTAATAAATAATTATATCCTATATTAATTAAATCATTAATAATTAAACCTAAAAATATTATAAAACCCCTTATATCATTGAATAATATTGATTCTAATAACGTTGAAACATATAATCCAATAGGTAATAATTTCGCAAATGTATGAAATAAGGAAGGTAAAAAATTAAAAGGGGTAGCAATTTGTTTTTTAATGTTATTTCCTGAATTCATTTCTATTGTTCCTTTATTAGATATATTATTTTTATTTACTCCAGCAGTTGGAGCAGTTGGAGCAGTTGTTTCGGGAGTGTTTAGTTCTTTTGTGTTTTTCTGTTTTGTATTTTTATTATTTGCCATTATATAAATATATTATATTACAATATTTTATTTATTATATTTTTATTTAAGAATTAGTTTATTTTAAATAATTATATTAATATTATTTAGTAATATGAGTCGGCGCTGGTCATTTAAAAAAAATAATAATAAAATTATTTATAATATTCTTAATATAAATGAAAATACGAAGGACAAAGATTGTATTACAGCAGATACAAATAATGAAAAAAAATATCAATTTGTAATGAAAAAAGCAGGTGAAACAAGTAAATTATGGGATAATACTGGCGTTACTATGAATATAGACGTACCGGTACCTCCAAAACCTAATAATTATGATAGATTATTAGATTTTAGAAAAAAAAATGTTCTAAGACCATCTATACAACAAAGTAATGCTACTATTTATTTGTATAAAAATGGATATGTTTTAGGAAAAGATTATGAAGCCTATCAAGCAATAGAAATTCACGATAAATTAATACAAAAAGAAGTAGAAGAGAAACATATTACCGAATTAATAGAAGAAAGTAGTATACAAAAACCAAATAATATCAAAGATTTATCATTAATAGATAAAGTCCCGAAAAGTAAAAATTTATATCCCAATTTAGAAGTTTCTCATAAAAAAGGAAATGTTAAAAAAATAAATATATATAAAAAAAATAAAATAAATTTACCGAAAGTTAACTCTTACGTACCTTCGGCACCTCCCTCTCCAAACTCTTATTTACCTTCGGCACCTGAATTATATAAAGAAGGTTATGAAACATTCAGTCATTTAGAAAATAGATATAATTCTTCTTCATCAAATGATAGTTATCATTTCGAGTGTTAAAATTATATATTTATTAAAGAGTATATTTATTAAAGTTTATATTATTATCTACTAAACAATAGTTTAGAACTTCCCATATATTACTTACACTCTGTATTTTAATGTTATTATCTAATATATAACCCTTACTTTTAATTTGTTCTATATCTTTTTCATTTTGCGTAGGATATAAAATTAATTTTACTCCTGCCATTTTCCCTCCTTCTATTTTATGTTCTAATCCACCTATTTCGTGTATAGAACCATTTAGGTCTATTTCACCAGTTAAAGCAACGTCATTTCTTATTTTAATATTTGTTAATAAAGAAACTATTGCCAAAGTTATAGCACAACCAGCAGACGGTCCGTCTTTCGGCGTTGCTGCTTCAGGACAATGTAAATGAATTCCAAATGTTCCATTAGTAGACATTTCTTCATATATATTTTTCTTTATATTTTCTGGAATTAAATTCCAAGCAACTGTTTTTGCTACTTTCATACTTTCTTTCATTACGTCTCCTTGTTGCCCGGTTAACTCTAAAGATAACTTCGAATCAGAAGGAGTCTTAAATGATTCTATAATAGTTATACCACCCATACCGGAATTAGTAGCGTATAAACCATTTACTATTCCAACCATTGGTTTATCTGTTATCTTTGTACTGGTTATTTTCGCATTATTTTTAAAAATATCTTCAATAAATTCAGTATTTATAGTAAAAGGTAACATTATCTTTTTATCGCTATCATTCACTAAATATCTTAAATTAATTTCCCTTATTATTTCAAATAATTTTTCCTTCAATTTCCTTACCCCTGCTTCGTGAGTATAATTTACAATAATGTCTTCTAATATCTTCTTTGGAAATATTACATTACCTTCTTTTAACCCAACAGTTTCCAATAGTTCCGGAATAATATAATTATTAGAAATATGTATTTTCTCAAATCTATTTAACTTTTTAAATTTAACTCTATGAATCCTATCTGCTAAGATACTATCTAATAAATTAAAATCATTATAAGAAAATATAAATAATACCTTACTCAAATCTATCTTTATACCACTAAAATATCTATCCATAAATTCATCATTTTGCGTAGAATCCGTTAAGTGTGTTAATATTCCTATAATTTCCTTCCCATTTTCAGTATTACTTATCTTATCCAATTCGTCTATATATATTATAGGATTCATACACTTTGTTTCCATTAATATGTCTACTATACGTCCCCACGTTGAACCTACATACGTATAACTGTGCCCTTCTAATGTAGAACCATTACTTGTTCCACCCATCGCAATAAAAGCAAAAGGACGTTGTTCACCATTGCTATCTACAAGACATTTAGAAATCCCTTTCTTTGCTAAAGAAGTTTTGCCTGTTCCAGGAGGTCCTTCAAATCCAAAACTATAACCTTTCATCTCTCCATTAATCCATTGTGCTATTATTCTTTTTATCTGTAACTTGGCATCATCCTGGTGATATATAGAATTATCTAAAATAGAATCAACATTTTTTAAATATCCTTTATAATTATTCTTATAATTAAACCATTGAGTATTTAGGTCAAAAAACTTATTATTCATATTAGAAATAAACATATCATTTGTTTTTAGTTTCATTTTTTGCCTATCCTTATCTAAATAATTAATATATTTAATTGCTATGTCAAAATTACTAGGATCTATAATAAAATTATTTATTTTTACTAATAAATCTTTTACTTTACCATTTTCACTAATTAATTTATCCTTTTGTTTTTTAATTAATAAATCATCATTAATCATTTTAATTAATTTTTGTAATTGCGTTTTTTTTAATTTCTTACAATGTTTATATAAATTCTCCAACTCCACTAAATCATCATCATTCTTATACATATAACAATTAAATCTATTAATAAACTCATCAATATCTACCGAATTTACTTTTAACTTTATATTTTTCTTATGTTTTATCTTATTTTTTATTTCATAATTTAATAGTTTAGTATCAGAGTATTCCAGACATAAATCTAATATATCGTCTTTCTTATAAATTTTATGAATTTTAAAATATTCATCAATATAAATTGATATAAACATAGAAAAATCTTTCCGAAAATCCCCCAAAAATGAAAGTATCTTTTCTTTCTTATATATTCCAAAAGGGACTTTTAAAATACCCTCGATATATTGTAAACATTTAGTAGAATTTTCACCACTCTTACAATATTCTTTATATTTTTCCATAACCCTAGATTTAACATAATCATCTGTTTTTAACAATAATATACGCTTTTCATAAGATATTTCCTTCTCTGAAAAATTTAATATATCATTAGTATATTTATTTATCTTCTTTATCGCAACCTTAAATATTTTCTGGACAGACCAATGTAAACTATTAAATACTTGTTCAGCCAATGGTTGTGGTTTTAATAAATAAGATTCATTACTTATCATATCATACATTAAATAAGCTATATATTGCATATCAACATCTTCTTTCATTAATAAAAATAATGTTAAAACATTTCTCTGTTTTGTTAAATCTGAACTTAAAAAATCACTAACCAATGAAGATATAGTTTTCTTTTTCAATTCTCCTAACTCTTTATACGATTTTACACACTCGTCTAATAAATAATCTATATCATATACTAAAAAATCTCTAATAGATATTTGCTGTATAAAAGCATTTTTAAAATAATTATTTATATTTAATACTTTCATCTTTTCTGTTAATTCATTATTTTTTTTATCTAATTCCCCACCTATTCGTGATATATTAAGTGGGTCCTCTAGAAAATAACCTTCATATACTATATATTTTATACTACCATTGTCAAGGTGAACTCTTAAATAAAATCTACCACCTTGTATCTTTTCTAAAAATGTTTTATTTTTTTTATACATTTTAAAACAACAAGGTTTGATATATGAATTTATATTTTTAATATCATAATTCTTTTTTGATATGTTTTTATTATTATAAGGAATTATAGAATTATCGTCTACACCAATATTATTACACTCATATATATCTACTGAAATAGGAATAAATACATTATTATAAAAATAAACTAAATTTCTATCCTTATGATTATAATAAGATAATATCTTCTTTATTGGATTATTAGTTATTAATATCAATGAATCAAATATAGAATTCATACCTACTCGTCTTATAATATCAAAAATATTATTACTTATTGAAAATATAGTGCTTTTAATATCATTAATATTATGATTTTTAAGATCTCTTAATTTTAATGGTCTGGGTATTTTCCTAAATTTATCTAATTCTTCATCTAATTTTACATTATTAAAATTATATTCATATTGACTTATAACGCCCAATACAAAACTACTATGTATTTTTTTCATTATTGAATAAATACTATTATAACAAATATTTGTATGTTTATTAATATTTTTTATGTCAACTAATCTATTTCTCAATATTCTTTGACAACTTTTTATATTTTCTATATCTTCTGGATTATATTTATTGTTTATATAAGAAAAATCTACTAATTGGTTATCTACTATTTGGTTATCTACTATTTGGTTATCGTCAGTTGGTATATTCAAAGAACTATTAATATCCATTGATATATCTAATATTATATTTTATATTTTTTTTATAAACATAATTTTTATTTTGTATGAGTTAATAAATAAAATTGAATTATAAATATTATATTTATAATTATTAAAATGCCTAAAAACACAGGAGGAAAAAAATTTAAAAAAAATAAAAATCATTTACAGGATACAAGAGAATTAGTATTGCCTGATAAAGACCAATATTATGCTCTGGTTAATAAACTATTAGGTAATTGTAGAGTAACTGTTTCATATGTAGACCCTAAAAAAGGAGTAATTGAAATTTTATCAAAAATGAGAAAATCTTTAAAAAAGAAAAGACAATGGGTGAAAGTAGGAAACTATGTCTTGATTTCTTTAAGAGATTTTCAAGAGGATAAGGCAGATGTTATACATGTATATAACGACCAAGAAATGAATGATTTAAAAAAATACGGTTACATTGGTTCGGATTTAGTACCAAAAGATAGAAATAAACAATATGAAGATACTGAATTTGTAGATATATTAGGAGATGATATAAAAGTACAAAAAAAACCAACTATTAAAGGTTTGGGTAGAAATAACTTAGTTATAGATAACTATGGAATTATTAGCGATGATGAAGATAGTGAAGAAGTTGACGAAGATAAAGAATAAAATAAAAATTGATATACTTTATTTAAATAATATTTTTTAATTATACATAAATGGGTATACCTTTATTTTTCCGATATTTAGTTAATAATTACGACGATTTAATAACATCTAATGAAAAAATATTAGATTGTCATAACTTATATTTAGACCTAAACTGCGCCATACACTATTGTTGTAGGGAAGTTTTAAAAGATGTTATTTTTAATAAAGCAATACAAAATGATTTAGAAGCAAAAATGATAAATTTTGTCATTAAATATATTGAAATCTTAGTAGAATATTCAAAACCTACTAAACTACTCTATATTGCTATTGACGGTTCTGCTCCTAAAGCAAAACTTAATCAACAAAGAATGCGTAGGTTTAAGAAATTCTATGAGAAAAATGAAATTAGTATTATAAAAAAAAGAAATAATGTAGAAGAAGATTTAAATGATGAATGGGACACAAATGCCATTACTCCTGGAACATTATTTATGGATAAATTATCCACTAAATTAAAATCATATTTTTCTAATAGAAAAAATCTAAAAATTATTATTTCAGATTCCAATATTCCTGGAGAAGGAGAGCATAAATTATTAGAACATATTAGAAATACTTATACAGATAAAGAATATAATGTTATTTATGGCCTAGACGCTGATTTAATTATGTTATGTCTAATTGCTAATAAACCTAACATTTATTTACTTAGAGAAACTGTAGAATTTGACAATAAAATACACGTCGACGGATTTAAATTCCTATATTTATCCATAGATAATTTGAAAAAAAATCTATTAAATGAAATATGCGAAAGGTTGGGAGAGGTTTATCTTAATAAAGAACAAAAAGATAAAATAGTTTATGACTATATATTCCTATCCTTTATTTTAGGTAATGATTTCATTCCTCATTCACCTTCTGTTGGTATAAAAAATAGTGGTATTGATTTATTATTAGATTTATATGTTAGGTATTATTTTGATACTAAATCTAATTTAGTATTATTGGATGAAAAGAAAATAAATCACGATTTCCTAAAAAATATTTTTAGAGATTTAGGTTTAATGGAAGATAGTTTATTAGAAACTTTTAATAAAAAAAGAAATTATAAAAGAAAACCAAATAAAGTATACGATAATAACTACGAAAGAGAAAAAGACTTACTTAATTTATATCCCCAATTTAATAGAGATATTGAAAGAAAAATTGACCAAGGAGCAGAAGGTTGGAGAGATAGATATTATAAACATTTGTTTGATATAGAAGAAAGGTATGAAATAGATAAAATATGTCATAAATATTTAGAAGGTATATATTGGAATTTCCATTACTATAATTATGGTTGTATATCTTGGGAATGGTCTTATTATCATAATTACCCTCCTAGTTTTAATGACCTTTATAATTATATGGATAGATATGTTTCTGATATAAATTTGATTAAATTACCTAAATCTAAACCATTTAAACCTTTCGAACAATTACTAATGGTTTTACCTAATAATAGTAGAGAGTTATTACCTCCAAGATTAGGGAATTTAATGATAGATAATAGTTCTGATATTATACAATATTATCCTATACAATATCAAATTGAAACTACTAATAACTATTATTTATGGGAATGTCACCCAAAATTGCCATACGTTATTAGTGAAGATATTAGAAAAATAGTTAGAGAAACTAAATTAAGCGAAGAAGATAAAAAAAGAAACCAATTTGGGAAAGTTTGCGAATTATAATAATAAATTATATATTTAATAAGTTAATCATATTTTTTCTTTTCAGCATCTGACATTGCCGACCATTTCTTACCCGCCGATTTAAATAATTCCTTTTGTGGACTATTCTTATTTTCTTTTTTCAATGTATCCATACCTTCTTTTGACCATAACCACTTCATATAACCAGTCTTTACTCTTTTTTTAGATTTTTTATTAGATTTATTATTAGATTTTTTACTAGATTTCTTTTCTACATTTAAATCTTTAGTGTTAAATAATTTATCGCATAATGCTTCAAAAGCAGAATCGCCTGCTTCAAAATTAGATTTATTAACTTCCTTTAAGAATTGCCTTCTTCTATCTCCAAACAGTTTGTCTAAATAATCAACTTGTTCTTGATTAAACGCAACTTTATTCATTTTATATTATTAAAATATATTTTTATTTTGTATTATTTTTTATTTTATCTATTAATTATAAATATGAATATAAACATTACATTAATAACATCTATATGTACTGTAATATTAATTCCATTAGTTCTATCATATATTTTAATATCTTATATTAAATCTCTAGAAAATACAAAATGTAAATGTTCAGAAGATGTTAGAAGAAAATATATTAAATTTTATGGTTATGCTCTATTAGTTTTAACTATATTAGGTTTATTTATTATATTATTAACAATATCGTTCCCTAAAATATTAATAATTCATCAGATTATAAAATATTTATCAGTATTTGTAAATATATTAGGTATATATATAATTTATTCTTATAGTGATATATTAAGCAGTTCAGATTGCGATTGTTCTCAATCATGGAAGAGAGTTTTTCTTAAATATTATTCCTATATTATGATAACTTTAATAGGATTATCTTTTTTATTATTGGTTATTGTATTTATTTTACATATTATTACTGGTAATGAAAAATCTATAATTTCAATAAAAAATGGAATGATTAATTGTTAAAATAAAGATATAAAAAATTGATTTAAAAATAATTTATTTTTTTAAACTTCTAAAATGAATCATTTTACTAATATTAATAGTTATCCAAGTGATACAAAATTTTCTATATTTTTTAAAACACAAAATTTGAGCATTTATCTAAAAACAAAATATTCGCATTTAGAAAATATGCCTATATTATCTGTACTATTATATATTTTCAAAAAAGATAAAAAACACTTTACCTTTGAAAATGACTATAAAGAAATAGTAAAAAATAAAATAATTGAAAAAACAAAAATTCTAACTTTAGAAAAAGATAGAAATGAAATTAATATACTAGGTGCAGATATAGCATACTTTACAAATCCTATATTATTAGATATATGGTTTAATTCATTTCCTGAGATATTTAATAATAATTATGAATTTAGTTATAATTATAATAATCTTGAAATTGATAATTATAATTTATTAAAATCAACTATTGAAAATGGAAATTATGAAAATAGTGTATATCTAGTCAAAAAACATAAATATAGTTTTTGGAATAATATTGACGAAGTATCTTGTTTTAAAAACAAAGATATTGAATATATAGATAAAATACTGGAATTAGAACCTATTTCACTTTATAAAAATAATATAAATATTACAGAAAAATATTTAGGTGTATTAACAGGTTCCGAAATAAAAATACAAAAAAAATTATTTAATACTTTAATGTCTTTAGATTTCTTACAAAAAGAAAATTATATTGAAAGTTTATTATGTAATGTTATCGAAGCTGAAAATTTAGAACTTCTTACATATATTTTAAAACATAAAGATTTTCCTTATGAATATATAAGCAATATATTTTGGAAACAATTATTAAATAGTATATATAATTACAATAATATTGTAAAAACCAAAAATCATTACAAAAAAACAAAAACATTTCATATTATACTAAAAAATATTATATCTAAATATCAAGAAGAAATAATTATAGATATTATTAATAAATATGATTATAATGTTGAATGGATTAATTGTTTAGTAAGGTTACCTAAAATTACAAATACATTAGATTTAATTATTGATAATATTAATACTAATTATTTAGATGAAATACTTACATCAATTGCGAAATATGGAAACTTAGACACTTTGGAATATTTCCAAAATAAATTTCCTAATTTTCTTGATAAAAATGAGTTAGCAGAACTTATAGAAAACTCTTTATTTAATAGAGATAATAGAGTTGCTAAAAAAATATTAGAGTCTTATAAACCAATTCAAAATTTAAGATTAGTTTATAAATTCTTATCTATTAAATCTAATCAAGAAAACAAAATTAAAAAATTAAAACTAATAAGCAAATATGTAAACATCAAATTACATTTCAATTCCCTCATTAACACCTTATTTCGTTTAAACAAAGATAAAGGAAATATTGAAGTAAAAAAATGGGTTATGAAAAAACTAATGAATAATAAAATTACAGAAAATAATTTCGTACATATTATAAGATTATTCAATGGTATTATTTTAGAACAAAATTACGAATTCATAGAATATTTCTTAGACCTCATTGATCCAAAGTATAATTTCTGGTTATTAGTTCAAGAAAATCTTAAAACATTTACTTGGTTTCATAAAGAAACGCAAATAATACTAAGATATTGTGAAAAATATTCTAAACCTATTGAAGATTTAGCATACAATTTTAAAGAAAGATTATATATTAATATAATTTCACACTATAATAATGAAAGTTATAAACCATATAATAGTATTATAAATCAAGATAATTACGTTAAAGCAATTCAATTATTCCATAACTTAGGAGTGAAAAAATGCTTAGAACAACAATACCTTAAACTTGCGGCGAGTAATAACAATCAAGCATTATTTAAGGCATTAATTAGGAGTGATTATAATTTTATGAAATTTTACTTGAATATATGTGATAATCAATTACATAATATAGTAAACTATGAATATAAAAAATGGATTAATCTTTATAACCTTGTTCGCAGATTAAGAATTAGAAGAGATTTAAAAAATAAGAAAGAACACAGATACTTATTTCAAGAATCCGTGATTAATATTGATACTAAACCAGAAAGAGATAATACAATTATAAATAGAGGCGGACCCGTTTTCTATAAAAATATGGACGAATTGGATAATATGTGCGAAACAAATAATTTAAAATATATTTATCCTCAACATATCTTACCACACCAACTTATTAATATATGTAAAGGTGATATTAGTATATGTCAGAAAACAGATGGATTATTAGTTAAAGATATAGATAAAGATATATTATTTCCAACTATTTCAGAAGAGTTTGAATATGTTAAAATTGATGGAGAATATATTAAAGAATTAGATTTATACTTAGTATTTGGTTTAAGATCACATACTAAAATACATAATCAACCAATAGATGATTATAATGACTTAGTCTCAGAACATAAATTATGTCAAGACTTTTCGACATATGATAATTTCTTAGATATAAATCATAAGGAAATGATTTATAAAAAGTTAGAAACTGAAGTTTTAGATATTATGGAATTCTGTTCCAGATATAAAAATGAAAAAAATAAATGGTATCCTAAAAAAGTTTGGTTGTTTAGAGATAAAGAAATGACACTAAATATATTAGATATAATAGAAAAATACCAGAATGATATACATTTAAAATGTATCGACATTATGAAAAACTTAGATATGTCTAGTTTTATTACTCTTAACGAATTTAAAACTGACGGTATTATTCTTATGAAA
>TARA_B110001469_G_scaffold127822_1_pt1 | contig 13674 bp, 14 predicted proteins | sample TARA_B110001469 | Tara Oceans TARA_B110001469 (sample SAMEA4397034) | marine metagenome | biome: Polar Biome; feature: [SRF] surface water layer (ENVO:00010504); material: water (ENVO:00002006), including particulate matter (ENVO:01000060) such as... | depth 5 m
TTTACAAAATTTATTGGGAACGCGAATGGATTGACTTCGTCGAATCTTCAATTTCGCGCACCAGCGGGGGTTAGAATTTAAAAATCAGTATGATGTGCATTTCCAAAATTTAAAATCCTTTTCTAATATAATTCTCTCTTGGATTATTAATGTATTATAATTAGAATATAAATACACATCTGAAGGCATTACTAAAAATGTGCCAATTGGCAATTCGATCTCTAAGTTTCCGTTCAAAATTGTTTTTTTAATACTGTTAGCTCTTAGTTCATCAAAATCGCCATTTCCTAAGTTCTCTAAGTCAGACTTAACAATGAAGAATAGATCACCATTGTAATCGTTATAGACCTTTGATTGCTCGTCAATTATTGGCATACAATCTCCAATACCGTATTTAATAGTCCCTGATAACCCTGTTGTGGTATTCATATCATTACAACCTTTTTCACAACTTATAAACGTCAATAAAAAGATTGTAAATACACTTGTCCATATTTTTTTCATAATAATTTCTTTTTTTGGTCATATCTTTCCTGATTGACAAAGTTTGACTTCGTCGAATCCCGACTTTGAGTCGTCGATTTTTATAATACCTTCATCTATATAATTCATCATATGTTTTGTTTGTAATCCAATCTTATCTTTTTATTTCCTTCGAAGTCAGGAGACTTCGAAGAGCGGTGTTTACCATATTAGAATATTCTGTCTTCAATTACTGTGTCAAGTACATCCAACATTCCTGTTTGTTCAAAGTCACTTCCATTGACAATTGACTCTGCAATATTTCCAATTTCATACGGAGCAGTATTATCAAAATAGCCACAGTTATGACCAAACTCAATTATATTGCTATTCTCATTATAGTCTAATGCATGAATACATTCGTGTATAATTGTATTTGTTATGGAATTCGTTTCACGATAAATTTTTCTTATATTTAAAAAAATCGTATTCGGATGACTTTTTACAAAATATCCTAAAACCTTACTCCATTTCCATCGTGGCTTGTATAACTTGACTTGAATTTTTAAAGTTGAATTTCTAATTAAATCAGCAATTTCAATTGGTTTTTTTTCAGAACAACTAAAACCGGGATGCTTTTCTATTAGCTCATAAAAAATAGGGGAGTTAAAAAGTTCATTAGCATCTTCTACAGCTAATTTAATCTGATTGTAAATTCCTTGATAAGTTACGTTCATAATGTTTTGTTTTACTGTTTTTAAATAAGCTCGTTTATTTTATTCTTCATATGTTTTGTTTGTAACCTTTTAGTTCCCTCTAAGTCAGGAGACTTCGAAGAGCGGGGAAATCATCAAATTTAAAAATTTGGCTACTTTCCAAAAACACACAAACCATCCTGTTAGCAACAACTTGCGCTATTTTTTATATACCTTGTTTGCACCAGTATTTTTATCTTTCAACTCTAATTCTTTCACTTTCCATTCCCCATTTTCTTTTTCCAATTCTGAGGAAACATTAAAAACTCCATTCTCAGAAACAAAAACTAAAGATAATTCCGAACTTCCAGTTTCCGAATTCCATTGAGAACTTACATTTCGTAAAATTCCGTAATGATTTATTTTTCCAGTTATATTGTTTATTTCAGGATTGTTTTCACAATAGTTTTGAACTGTTTTTACAGGTTGAGATTGTCCAATAGTTATAAATCCAATAAATACTAAAATCATTGAAAAGACAAGTATCAGAGTATAAAATTTAAGCAAGTGCCTTACCATAATAAAAAATCCGTTAAATGGATTCTTTTTCATTTTATTGAGTAGGTCTCTATATGTTTTTAAAAATTTCGGATAAAACCCTCTTTTCTCTTTATATGATTTTAACCAAAAGTAAATTCCAAACCCAGTTAAAATAACAGAAATAATCATCCCATAAGTTGATGCAGGAAGTGTTCCATTAGAATCGGCTATCCAAGATAAAACCCATAAAATAAATCCAGTTGATAATAATAATCGGAATAATGTTTTTGTATTCACGGTTTTTTATATTGGTGCCAACTTGTTATATACCAAAAAAAGGGTGTGATAACGGCTATATATTCCGGGATAACACAACTTTTTGTTTGTTATTATACACAACTGACTATTCGGCAAACATCCTGTTTGCCCCTTCATTTTAACTCCCAACAAAACAACATCTAAAACTTCGGTCAAATTACTTTTGAAGATTTAGACTTGGGGTCTTCATCACTCAAACTTATGACATATTTTTAAATTCCCCAAAAAATAGACATCAAATATTTCATGTAAATAGCTGGCAATCTATTACTTGAATTTTAATACAGATAAATTAGAGAGACGTAAAACCTTCAAAATATCGCATACAAAAACGCCTGTGAAGCAAACCTCACAGGCGTTTATTTGTTTTAATGAGTATTGCGGTTAATCGCAACAGGAAGATTTAGACTTATATAATCGTCGACTGTCCCAAATGCATATTTGTAAAATTCAGATTCGAATCGTCTGGATTGTTGATGTAATCTTCAATAAAATCACCCACTTTAGAAGTCGTGATATTGTCAAATTTCGTATTCAAATCGGGTGTTGTAATGTTGAGTTGCAACGATTTTTCAACCGCAGTTCGTATCAATTCAGCTTCTTTAAATAGCTCAAAATGATCCAGCATCATCGCAGCAGATAGGATCGACGCAATTGGATTTGCAATCCCTTTGCCTTCCGCTTGTGGATACGAGCCATGGATGGGCTCAAACATCGAATGCACGTCTCCAACAGACGCTGATGCCAACAAGCCTATAGAACCTCCAATAACACTCGCTTCATCGCTAATCACGTCTCCAAACAAGTTTTCGGTCAGGATCACATCAAACTGTGTGGGGTTCAAAATCATTTGCATGGCGGCATTGTCCACAAACAAGAAATCCAATTCAATTTCTGGATATTCTTTGGACAATTCTCCCACCACTTTACGCCACAGTCGCGACGTTTCTAATACATTTGCCTTGTCAATCAAAGTTACTTTTTGGCGTCTTGATTTGGCTGCAACAAACGCCAAATGCGCAATGCGTTCTATTTCATAGCGTGAGTACTCACACAAATCAGAAGCCGTGTTTCCATCGGCACTGAGTTTCTTTTCACCAAAATAAATACCACCCGTTAACTCTCGGTAAATACTGATATCCGTTCCTTGGATTCTGTCTTTCTTCAGAGGCGATTTGTTTAGTAAAGTCTCGTATGCTTTCACTGGTCTGACATTTGCATATAAGCCCAATTCCTTACGAAGTTTTAGTAACCCTTGTTCCGGGCGTACTTTTGCCGTAGGATCATTGTCGTACTTTGGGTGCCCAATCGCACCAAATAAGATGGAGTCGTTGGCTTTACAAATATCGAGTGTGCTTTCTGGAAGCGGATCACCAACGAGGTCAATAGCCATGGCACCCACGGGCGCAGGGGTAAATTTGAAATTGTGATCAAAGTTGACCGCAATGGCTTTTAATACTTTTACAGCTTGTTCCGTCACTTCCGGTCCAATACCATCTCCTGATAATACAGCGATTTTTAAGTTCATATCAATAGGTTTTTTGAAGCTCAAAGGCTTTTATAAGTTCTTTTTTACTCAATAAATAATCAATGTCATCATAGCCATTAATCATACATGTTTTTTTGTAAGGATCAATCTCAAAACCTTCGCTTAGGTCGGTGCCTTTGATGCTGATGGTTTGTGTTTCTAAATTGACTTCAAACTGAGTGTTTGCATCGGTTTCAATCGCTGCAAACAGTTCGCTTAAAAACCCTTCAGAAACTTGAACGGGCAACAAGCCATTATTTAAAGCATTCCCTTTAAAAATATCTGCAAAAAAACTGGATACAATCACTTTAAATCCAAAGCCAACAAGGGCCCAAGCGGCATGTTCACGACTGGAGCCGCAGCCGAAATTATCGCCTGCAATCAGAATACTTCCAGAGTAAATGGGATTGTTCAGCGTGAATTCTGAATTCGGATTTCCGAGTTTGTCAAAACGCCAATCTCTAAATACATTGTCTCCAAATCCTTTTTTGTCCGTCGCTTTCAAAAAACGTGCGGGGATGATTTGATCCGTATCTACATTTGCAATGTTTAATGGAATTGCTTGTGCAGTGTGTGTGGTAAATTTTTCCATTAATTTAATTGTTTTGTGATGTCTATAATTTTTCCTTCTATCGCCGTTGCGGCAGCCACTAAGGGGCTTGCCAAAATGGTTCTAGACCCTTGACCTTGACGTCCTTCAAAATTTCGATTCGAGGTAGAAACGCAATATTCGTTTTGTGGAATTTTATCGTCATTCATTGCCAAACAGGCAGAACATCCGGGCTGTCTCAATTCAAAACCAGCGGCGTTAAAAATGTCTTTCAATCCTTCTTCAATAATTTGAGTTTCGACTTGCTTGCTTCCAGGAACCAACCATGCCGTTACATTATCTGCTTTTCGTTTGCCTTTGATATAATCGGCAGCCACTCTAAAATCTTCAATCCTAGAATTTGTACAACTTCCAATAAACACAAAATTAATCGGCGTATCAATCAGCGATTTCCCCGCTTCAAAATTCATGTACTCTAATGATTTTTTAAAAGAAGGATCATTTATAACCGGAATTGTTTCCGATATTTTTATGCCCATTCCTGGGTTGGTACCGTAAGTAACCATCGGTTCAATATCCTCCGCATCAAAATAATATTCTTTATCAAACGCCGCGCCCTCATCTGTTGGAAGTGTTTTCCAATAGGCGACTTTAGTGTCAAAAGCGGCGTCTTTAGGTGCGAATTCACGCCCTTTGACATATTCAAATGTGGTCTCGTCTGGTGCAATCATTCCACCTCGAGCGCCCATTTCAATACTCATATTACAGACCGTCATCCGACCTTCCATACTCATATTTTCAAAGACATCTCCAGCGTATTCACAAAAATAACCAGTTCCAGAATTGGTACCCAATTTAGAAATAATATATAAGATGACATCTTTAGAAAGAACACCATTTTTAAGTGTTCCATTAACGGTCACACGCAAGCTTTTTGGTTTGGATAATAATAAACATTGACTTGCAAACACTTGTGCCACTTGACTGGTTCCAATCCCAAAAGCGATGGTTCCAAAAGCCCCGTGTGTGGAAGTGTGACTGTCGCCACAAACCATGGTCATCCCCGGTTGGGTGATGCCCAATTCTGGTGCCATCACATGAACAATACCATTGTATTTATGCCCTAATTCGTAAAGCGTAATATTGTTGTCCTTGCAGTTTTCAGACAGCTGTGCGAGTTGTTTTCTTGACAACTCATCTTTGATGGGCAAGTGCTGGTCCAACGTTGGTGTGTTGTGATCGGCGGTTGCCACAATTTGATTCGGTCTAAACACAGGAATGTCTCTTTCAACCAATTCATTAAACGCTTGTGGACTGGTCACTTCGTGTATCAAGTGCTTGTCTATGTATAAAACTTGGGGGCCGTCTTGAACTGTGTCAACGACGTGAGCGTCCCAAACTTTATCAAATAAGGTTTTTTTCATGTGTTTATATTTATTGTTTTTTAAAGGACATCCCGATAACTATCGGGACTGTTCGCTATTAATCATTCCCTTGGGTGATACTATTTTTAGCATGCTCGTTTCATAACTATAAGGATTCTATTTATTTGTAAATCTTACTAGTTTCTATAATTTGGTGAATGTCTGAATCGATCACTTCTTTTTTGGTATCTGCAAAAGTTAAGAATTCTGCATATACAATATCCAATTCAAGTTTTGTGAGTTCAAAACCAACGTTTTTAGCTCGGTAAGCCAAGGCTGCACGTCCACTTCTGGCGGTAAGCACAATAGCAGATTCGGTCACTCCAACATCTTTAGGATCGATGATTTCATAGGTCTCACGATTTTTAATCACCCCATCTTGATGGATTCCAGAACTGTGCGCAAACGCATTGGCGCCTACAATCGCTTTGTTCGGTTGGGTATAAATCCCCATGCTTTCAGATACCAATTGACTGATGCCGTATAACATCGTCGTGTTAATGTTGGTGTCTAAATTTAAATACGGATGCTGTTTCAAAATCATGACCACTTCTTCCAAAGCCGTATTTCCAGCACGCTCTCCAATACCATTGATCGTGCATTCTATTTGTCGAGCCCCATTGATGATTCCTTCGATAGAATTGGCAGTAGCCAGTCCTAAATCGTTATGACAATGACAAGAGATAATCGCCTTGTCTATGCCTTTTACATTTTCTTTTAGATACTTTATTTTAGCTCCATATTCTTGTGGTAAACAGTAGCCTGTGGTGTCTGGAATATTTAAGACTGTTGCGCCCGCTTTGATCACGGCTTCACACACACGTGCTAAATATTCGTTATCGGTTCGTCCAGCATCTTCTGCATAAAACTCAACATCCTCTACAAAAGATTTTGCATACGTAACGGCTCTTACAGCACGCTCAATAATCGCCTCTTTATTTGATTTGAATTTATGAATAATATGAGAGTCCGAAGTTCCAATACCCGTATGGATTCTAGGTTTTTTTGCATATTTAAGTGCTTCAGCAGCCACTTTAATATCGTTTTCTACCGATCGTGTCAATCCACAAACAGTGGCGTTTTTAACGATTTTCGAAATTTCTTCGACCGATTTAAAGTCTCCTGGGCTTGAAACCGGAAACCCTGCTTCAATAACGTCAACACCTAACAAATCGAGTTGTTTTGCGATAATTATTTTCTGCGGCGTATTAAGCTTACAGCCAGGCACTTGCTCGCCATCGCGAAGTGTTGTGTCAAAGATTTGGATTTGTGTGTCAGACATTTATTAGAATATATTTTTGTATTGTACTACGAATTTATATTTTGGTTCTTTCAAATGAGGCGTTGATCACATTCTATTACGATGTATAACTCCACAATATGTCAATTAAGCAGCTAATATACAACAATATGTGTCAATATTTATACTATGACTAAAGAGCAAAAAGATAATTTATTTGTGCTAATAAAGTCGTTGTCCAAATCTGAAAAAAGACAATTCAAACTTTATGTGGGTCGTTTAGGCGTAAATGAAGATTCTAAATTTTTATTGCTCTTTACGGTTTTACAGAAACTAAAGGTCTATAATGAAGCCGCGATTTTGAAACATGGCTTTGTAAAAAAAGAACAATTATCAAATTTAAAAGCCCATTTGTATAAGCAGATATTGATCAGTTTACGATTAAATCCATCCCATCAAAACATCAGAATTCAGATTCGAGAACAATTGGATTTTGCCACTATTTTATACCATAAAGGACTTTACACACAAAGTTTAAAAATACTGGACAAAGCCAAGTCTTTAGCGGTTGCAAACGAAGAAAAAAATATTGCTTACGAGATTATCGAATTGGAAAAAGTGATTGAAGGCCAATACATCACTCGAAGTATTAGCAATAGAGCGGACGCCTTGACCATTCAAGCGAAACAGTTAAGTCAACAAAACTTATTGGCGAGTAAGCTGTCTAATTTATCACTTCAATTGTATGGTGTATTTCTGAAAACAGGTTTTGTAAAACAAGCTTCGGAATTTGAAAAAATCACAAAATATTTTAACGATCGCTTGCCAGTCTATAAAATATCTGAGCTAGGATTTAGAGAAAAATTATGGCTCTACAAATCCTATTTATGGTACAGTCTTCTTATTCAAGATTTTTTAGGCTGTTATAAATATTCAAAAAAATGGGTCAATCTTTTCCATGAACATCCTGGGATGATTAAGTTAAATCCTGTTTTCTTTCTCAATGGATATCAGAATTTATTAGAAGCCTTGTTTTTTATAAAACAACACGACAAATTCAAACAAACGCTTACAAGTTTAATAGACATCACAAACGAAGATTGGTTTCCCAAAGACGACAATGTCCAAAGTCTTACCTTTTTGTATGTAGGGTCCAATAAGTTCAATGCACATTTTATGGAAGGCACTTTTAAAGAAGGACTTCCATTAATCCCTGAAACCCTAGAAGGAATTCGTACACATAAAACACGTATCGATGAACACCACGTCATGGTGTTTTATTATAAAATTGCGAGTTTGTATTTTGGGATTGGAGAGCATCAAAAATGCATTGATTTTTTAGATAAAATTATCAGCAATAAATCCCTTCAAATGCGGGAAGACCTGTTGTGTTTTTCACGAATTTTAAATCTGGTGGCACACTACGAAGCTGGCTTGGATTATAATTTGGAAGTGCTCATTAAAAGTACCTACAAGTTTTTGATCAAAATGGAAGACTTGTATTTAGTGCAAAAGGAAATGATCAAGTTTTTAAAGAAACTAGGAGATATCTATCCGCAAGAAATAAAAGCAGCATTTAAGGAGTTACACGCCAAACTTAAAGTATTTGAAGACGACCCTTACGAAAAACGCGCCTTTTTGTACTTGGATGTTTTATCGTGGCTTGAAAGTAGAATAGAAAATAAATCGGTAGAATCTATAATTAGACGAAAATTTTTATCTTTAAATAAAAATAATTAATATTTACCGAAAATAATTTGGTTATTACAATTTTATTATTGAATATTTGCACCAACAAAGTTCAATAACTTACTGAGATGTTATCAAGAAAGGTGGAGGGATTAGACCCGCTGAAGCCTTAGCAACCCTTTATTCATTTAAAGTAGGTGCTAAATTCTACTTAATTTTTGATTCATTTATCAAAAATTAGATAGATAACTTAAACCTAATTACAGTTTTGTAATTAGAATTTCTTTATAACATTTTTCTAATAAGTACACTTTTCACAAAGTGCATTTGACTTTTGGTTTAATTAATTTATTAACTCAAAAAAACTAGAAAAATGAGTACTCAAAAATTCGCAACCCAAGCGTTGCACGGCGGACACAATGTGTCAGAAAATGGAGGCACAAGAGCCGTTCCAATTTACCAATCTACTGCGTTTGTGTTTAACAGCTCAGACCATGCTGCTAATTTATTTGCATTGGCAGAACCTGGAAATATTTATAGCCGTATAAATAACCCAACAAACGATATTCTAGAGCAGCGTTTAGCAGCCTTAGAAGGCGGTATTGCCGCAGTGGTGACTGCCTCAGGAACAGCAGCCATTGCAACCAGTTTGTTGACCTTACTAAAAGCCGGCGACCATATTGTGGCGTCCAGCAGTTTATACGGAGGGACCTACAATTTATTAAGCGTGACACTTCCAAGACATGGAATTACCACCACTTTTGTAGATCCGTCAAATCCAGAAAATTTTAAAACAGCTGCACAAGAAAATACACGTGCCTTTTTTATTGAATCTCTTGGAAATCCAAAGCTAGATGTTTTAGATATCGAAGCGATTTCTAAAGAAGCGAAAGCCTATAAAGTCCCTTTAATAGTGGACAATACGGTGGCAACTCCTTACTTATTAAATCCGATCGCTTACGGGGCGAATATCGTAATTCAATCCCTTACAAAGTACATCAATGGAAATGGAACCGCTTTGGGTGGTGCAATCATTGATGCTGGAACCTTTGATTGGGGCAGTGGAAAATTCCCTGAATTTACAGAACCCTCTCCAGGTTACCACGGACTCGTTTATAACGAGGTCATTGGTGCAGCCTCTTTTATTGCGAAAGTGAGAATTGAAGGATTAAGAGATTACGGTGCAGCCTTAAGTCCTTTTAATGCGTTTCAAATTATCCAAGGATTAGAAACCCTAGAAATTCGCATCCAAAAGCACAGTCAAAATGCATTGGAACTCGCCCAATGGTTACAAAAACAAGAAGATGTGGAATGGGTCAATTACCCAGGATTGGAATCAAGTCCGTATAAAGCATTAGCCGATAAATATTTACCGAACGGTCAAAGTGGTGTTGTCACATTTGGCGTCAAAGGAGGTTTTGAAGCGGCTAAAACTATTGCAGATACCACCAAGTTGTTTTCGTTATTAGCAAACATTGGAGATACAAAATCATTGATCATTCACCCAGCAAGTACAACGCATCAACAACTAGATGATGCTGCACAAGAAGCAACCGGCGTGACCAAAGATTTAATTCGTTTATCTGTTGGACTTGAAAATATCGAGGATTTGAAATCAGATTTGATAGAAGCGTTTAAAGTCGTTAAAACTGTTTTTGCATAATTTATAGACTCCATCCCAATGAGTGCGTTACAAAACCTAAGCCTTAAGTATACAACCAAATCTGGTAAGACGACTGCAATAGCGTTGTCTTACCAGATCTTTGGAAAGCCCTTACATGAGGCGCCTATTGTGATGATCAATCATGCGCTCACGGGCAATTCCAATGTCACAGGTGAAGGCGGGTGGTGGAACCCAATTGTGGGGCCAAATAAAGTCATAGACACCAATGCGTTTACGGTTTTGGCGTTTAATATTCCAGGGAATGGACACGATCAACTGCCAAGCAGTTTGATTGAAAATTATAAAGATTTTACCGCCCGCGATATCGCTGAAATTTTTACAATCGCTCTGGAGCATTTAAAAATAAAACAGCTTTTTGCCGTCATAGGAGGTTCCGTAGGAGGTGGATTGGCATGGGAACTTGCAGCTCTCAAGCCAGACTTAATTGAGCACCTTATTCCGGTGGCATCCGATTGGAAGTCAACAGACTGGCTCATTGCAAATTGCTATATACAAGAACAAATATTAAACAATTCGTCACAGCCTTTGGTCGATGCACGTATGCACGCCATGTCGCTCTACCGAACGCCAGAATCTTTTAAGGCAAAATTTGATCGCATTTTACAAAAAGAAGAAAATGTATTTGCAGTTGAAAGCTGGTTAAATTACCACGGAAACGTACTCAACGACCGGTTTCAATTGGCTGCATATAAGATGATGAATCAAGTATTAAAAACAATAGACATCACCCAAGGTAGCCGTGATTTTATTGAAGTGGCTTCAAAAATAAAATCCAACATCCATATTGTGACCATCAACTCGGATTTGTTTTTCAAAGCCAAAGAAAATTGGGATACCTATGTGGATTTAAAATCACACAAAGACAATGTCTCAATATCAGAAATTCAATCCATTCATGGACACGATGCTTTTTTAATGGAATACGAACAGTTAGAAGCTATTTTAGAAACGGTTTTTAAACCCCAAGAAGTCTATTGATATAGATTGCTAAAAAACAAAAAGTTATGACCCCCAAATACTTTGAAACCAACGCCATTCGCCAACAACTGGATCGTACCAACTACGGTGAACACTCGACGCCTTTATTTTTAACCTCTAGTTTTGTATTTGAGGATGCCGAACACATGCGCGCCTCTTTTGCTGAAGAAAACGATCAAAATATTTACAGTCGATTTTCAAATCCAAACACCTCAGAGTTTATCGAGAAAGTCGTGACCATGGAAGGTGCTGAAGCAGGGTTTGCTTTTGCTTCTGGAATGGCAGCCGTTTTTTCAACCTTTGCAGCCTTGTTAAATTCTGGAGATCACATTGTGTCTTGCCAATCTGTTTTTGGTTCCACACATTCACTGTTTACTAAGTTTTTTCCGAAATGGAACATCGAAACCTCTTATTTTAAAGTCGATGAATTGGATCTTATCGAAAGTCTGATCCAACCAAACACCAAAGTGATTTATGCCGAAAGCCCCACAAATCCAGCAGTCGATATTTTGGATTTAGAAGCCTTGGGGAAAATCGCCAAAAAACACAATCTGATCCTAATTATCGACAACTGTTTTGCATCGCCCTATTTACAAAACCCGATTAAATTTGGGGCGGATTTGGTCATCCATTCCGCTACCAAATTGATGGACGGCCAGGGAAGAGTGTTGGGAGGGATTACCGTTGGGAGTGCCGAATTGATGCATCAAATTTATTTATTTTCAAGAAACACAGGCCCGGCACTGTCTCCGTTTAATGCATGGGTGCTTTCTAAAAGTTTAGAAACCTTAGGAGTTCGCGTCGATCGCCATTGTAAGAATGCATTAAAAGTGGCCAAATTTTTGGAAAAACATCCGAATGTAAGTGTGGTAAAATATCCCTTTTTAAAGTCGCATCCGCAGTATAAAATTGCCAAAAAACAAATGCGCAAAGGAGGCAACGTTGTGTCCTTTGAAATTGTGGGAGGCATCAAAGCAGGACAAGCTTTTTTGAATAAAATCAAACTGTGTTCACTTTCTGCCAACCTAGGCGATTCCAGAACAATTGTCACACACCCTTCTTCAACAACACATAGTAAATTATCCGAAGAAGACCGACTCGAAGCCAGTATTACAAATGGACTCATTAGAGTTTCTGTGGGACTGGAACATCATAAAGATATTATAAACGATTTAAATCAAGCATTGGGTTAATTATTCCTGCTAATTAGTAAATAGATAAAACAGTATAAAGTGATTATAAATAAAATTTTTAAACCCAAATCAACTCCAATAGATCAATCTGAAGGCGTTGTAGAAAATGTAAAAAGAAGCCTGCTAAAAACCATCAGCTGGAGAATTATAGGCACGCTTGATACCATCCTAATTTCATGGGCAATTACAGGCGCATTAAGTTTAGCATTCTCCATTGGATTTGTAGAGTTAGTCACCAAAATGGTGCTTTATTTTTTCCATGAACGTGCTTGGAATAAAATCAACTGGGGAAGATAACAACAGATTATGAATATAGAACAAATCAATACAGAACTTGCCACGAAGACACCGATTGAAATTGTACAATGGGCACTTAGGAATGGAAAATCACCCATAGTGACTACAAATTTCAGACCCTATGAATCGGCTATTTTGCACCTGGTTACAAAGGTCAGTCCCGCCATTAAAGTCATTTGGTGCGATACGGGTTACAATACTTCCAATACGTATAAACATGCCGAAGAATTGATTGAGTCCTTGGCATTAAACATACAGTTATACATCCCAAAACAAACGGCAGCCCACCGCGATGTGGTATTGGGAATTCCAGAAGTTGACGATCCAAAGCACCAATTGTTTACCGAACAAGTAAAACTAGAACCTTTCAAACGAGCGATGGCAGCACACCAACCCGATGTTTGGTTCACTAACCTAAGAAAAGGACAAACCGCTTTTAGGAACAGTATTGGGATTGTGTCTCGCAGTGCGGACGGCGTTTTAAAAGTCAGTCCATTTTATCATCTTTCAGATCAAGAATTGGACCAATATCTTAAAGAACACAGCCTGCCAAATGAATTCAACTACTTTGATCCAACAAAACAATTAGACACTAGAGAATGTGGTTTACACAACTAAAAAAAACAAAATGAAAAATACATCCCATATTAATCCGCTCGAAAATGAAGCCATCTATATTTTTAGGGAAGTGGTTGCGCAGTTTGAAAATCCTGTGTTATTATTTTCTGGAGGAAAAGATTCCATCACTTTAGTGCGATTGGCTCAAAAAGCCTTTTATCCATCTAAAATCCCTTTTCCATTACTTCATATTGATACCGGACACAACTTCCCAGAAACCATTGAGTTCAGAGACCGATTGACCAAAGAATTAGGCTTGGAATTAATTGTGAGAAATGTACAAGATGCCATAGACCAGGGGAAAGTAAAAGAAGAATCCGGACGCTATTCGAGTCGGAATGTTTTACAAACTACCACACTGCTTGAAGCAATAGAAGAATTTAAATTTGATGCGTGTATAGGAGGTGCTAGACGCGATGAAGAAAAAGCCAGAGCCAAAGAACGCGTATTTTCAATTC
>TARA_B110001469_G_scaffold22838_1_pt1 | contig 13665 bp, 13 predicted proteins | sample TARA_B110001469 | Tara Oceans TARA_B110001469 (sample SAMEA4397034) | marine metagenome | biome: Polar Biome; feature: [SRF] surface water layer (ENVO:00010504); material: water (ENVO:00002006), including particulate matter (ENVO:01000060) such as... | depth 5 m
TTGAACCGAATAATTTACCTTCGTCACCAGCTTTTGATGCGATAGTAATCTCACTCAATTCAACAACTTTAGCTGCACGAGCTTCAGCTACTTTCAATACTTCAGCTAAGTTTGTTTCAATATCAGCACGACGTGCTTCAAAATGTTCAACATTAGCATCTGATGCAAATACTGCTTTACCTTGTGGTAATAAGTAGTTACGAGCATAACCAGACTTTACTGATACCTTGTCACCAAGGCCGCCTAATTTGGCAATTTTATCTAGAAGAATTACTTCCATTTGAAACCCCTTATTAGCTTACTTATGTAAGTCAGTATATGGTAACAATGCCATGTAGCGAGCGCGTTTGATAGCACGACCTAATAGGCGTTGATATTTAGCAGCAGTACCAGTGATACGGCTAGGAACAATTTTACCACTTTCAGTAATATAGTTTTTCAGTGTAGCAATATCTTTATAATCGACAGAGGTAGCACCTTCCGCTGTGAAGCGGCAGAACTTACGACGTCTAAAAAAACGAGACATAGATTTCTCCAAGTAGGTGATTACTCAATAAGTAATCGCCTTAAGTAATTAATTCAATATCTTGAGCATGTAATACTAGTAACGAATTACCATTTCTAGTTTCATGACGATTAATAAAACCGGTCACTTTAATTTTACAGCCCGCAATTAAATCACGAGTTAAGTTTTGTGAAAGTTGGCCCGTTAACACTACTTGTATTCTGACAAATGCTTGTCGGTTCATTCCTGCTTCAACTTGTATGGACTTGTGATCCATAGAAAATTGACAATGAACAATACCTGCAGGGCTGGTTGAAATTTTAGGTGTTTTAACGACCTCTCCAACCAATACGAGACAATTCTCCAACACAGATGGCTTATTCTTCGCTTGCAGTTTCTTCAGAGCTTACTTCTTCAGCATTCGCTTCAGTTGTAGCTTCTTCAGTACTTGCTTGCTCAGGCGCAACATCTTTCTTCACTTCGCGGCGATCATCACGACGGTCATCTTTAGCAGCAGCCATTGGCGATGCTTCAGTTACCGCAGTTTTAGTGCGCATAATCATGTTACGAATAATTACTTCGTTATAACGGAAAGACGTTTCTAGTTCATCAATAACAGCCTGTGGCGCTTCAATGTTCATAAGAACATAGTGTGCTTTGTGCAATTTATTGATTGGGTATGCTAATTGGCGACGGCCCCAGTCTTCAAGACGGTGGATTGTGCCTTCAGCAGCGGTAACGATATCAGTATAACGCTGAATCATACCAGTTACTTGTTCACTCTGATCAGGGTGAACCATAAATACGATTTCGTAATGACGCATTACGAGCTCCTTACGGTTGTAGCCTCATATACTGGCTCAGCCCAACACCAGTTGAGACAAGGAACAAAAAATATGTTCAGGCTGAATTAAGGACGCATATTGTAGATAAACCAAACTATTAATGCAAGATAAAGATAAAGTCTGGCTTAATTAAACCTTAGTTGACGAAAACCTACTATTAACGTATCGAACAAGCGTATCATTAATCAGGGTTAGTAACAGCGTTATAACCTGACCCAATAGCATACTAAAGCCTAATCACCTTGACATATGAATTAAAAATCAGCGAAAAGCACGACTTTATTACGGCCTCTTTTTTTGCCTCATACATCGCATTGTCAGCACATTCCATCAACATAGTTTGATTGTCTGCGTCCTGAAGATAAATTGCCACACCAATACTCGAAGAAATCTTGAGCACTACACCGTTGTGCATGACAAAAGGTTCTTGTAAAGTTGTTCGTATTTTATTGGCGACATCATCTGCATTATGATCAATATTAGGGAGCACGACAACAAACTCATCGCCTCCTAACCTGCCAACGGTATCTGTAGCGCGCAAACAATATTGAATACGAGTAGAGACTTCTATCAATAACCAATCACCGATATGATGGCCATAGATATCATTCACTTTTTTAAAACCATCTAAATCAATAAAGAGAATAGCCATCTTTTTTTAGCACGTTCAGTAAAAGCAATAGCTTGCTTCAATCTATCATTGATTAAACGACGATTAGGAAGGCGAGTTAACTGATCATACGAGGCTTCCTTATCCAAACGCATTTGGATGTTTTTTTGCTCAGTAATATCATAATTAACACCGACCAGCCGAATTGCCTTGCCTGCGCTGTCAAGAGTGGTTTTTGACACCGCTTTAATATAATGAACTGAGTTATCTGGCCACAACACACGAAATTCCGGACAATACTCTCGCTCATTTCTAAGAGCTGCTTGTATTTCACCGTCAATATGTGCGCGGTCATCGATGTGTACTCTGGAAAGCCATGCTTCGTATAGATCGTCAAAATCTGCCGGTTCTAAACCATATAAGCGGTACATCACCGGATCCCAATTCAAAAGATTATTTTCGATATCCCAATCCCAAATCCCAACAATGCCGGCTGAAGCCCCTGCCTTTAATCGATCAACTAATACTTTCAAACTTAGGCTCGCCTGGCGTGCTTTGTTGCTACTGCTTGCAAAGTTAAGCATCACCAGCAGTATAAGTAGCGATAAAATCGTACCGGTAAAGCCAACTAATTGAGCTAGGTTGTTTTCAATAATACTTTCAAAAACAGCAGTGCTTTGAAAGTTTACCGTCGAGTTTCGACCGGGGAATTCAAGAATTGTAACCATAGAAAAAAGGGGGGTAAATGATTGGTTATCACTACTAGAAAAATAATCAGGATTTATTTTAGGTTCGTAAAGTAGTACTTCTGCCTTTTGCAAATCTCCGTCATATATTGAAAAATTTACGTGGCGTTCTTTATCACTCAGCAAAATACCTTTAATTAAATTATCAATCCGAAAGGGGCTATATACATAGCCAATGAGTTCTTTTTGACGCTGAGCTACGCTTTCAATAGGTGCCCCACTTCGATACAAGGGCAGGTACATAAGAAAGCCATTTTGTAAATCATCACCATTTTCCTGAACCAACTTAACCTTAGCGGAAAAGGCGACATTACCGTTATCACGAGCGATATCCATCGCGATATGGCGAGCTTTTTCTGAATACATATCATAGCCAAAAGCGCGCTGGTTTCTAGCGGTAAAGGCTCAAGATAAAGAATACTACTGTATTTATCACGTTCTCCTGCTGGAAAGACCTTAAATTCATTAAAGCCTTCCAACTTGACCGTATTAACAAAGACCTTTTTTCCTCTGGCTTCAACATAACGGCATAACCGATACCTTGAATGCCAGGCCAATGCTTGTTCACTGCCAAATTAGTGACGTAATCATGAAATTCTTGGCGGTTAACATGCTCACTGGCTTTAAATAATCCGATCCCCCCTCGTAGAACTTGCTGATATCCCTGCATACGTTGTTCAATGGCTTGAAGAGTTTGGGCGACCTCAAATTTAAATAAATCTTGCATATGACGTTGATTAGACTTGCTAGTGATCGAGTAAGCAATAAGGGTAAAAAAAGACTGATTGAAAAAAGAAACCAAGAAGAATAAGGACTTTGAACAAATTTAGAAAAAGGGGTTGGCCTTTCTAACTCATCTGCCTTTGTTTCCCTGTCGTTAAATTTACTCACTGTTAAAGCTCCCTCTACATTTTAATCAAAATACATCCCATTAATTTCAACGGTCATTTCACTATCATTGAAAAATCATGGATGAGAAAATCCCAGTCTAGATAAGAATAGTTCAAGTTTGATTGTTAAGTGTAAGTCGAATTGACGATTTTATTTTGCTGGAGGCCGAATAGACTGATAAGACTAAAATCAAAGTTAGAGCCCAAGGTCAGTTGCTAAAGAGTTGCTCGGTGAATGTTGAGATGGTGGCTATTTTAAAGCCGATAATGTTCTGCTTAGAGAAATGCGATACTTGCCTCAAGGTTTAACCTAGCAGTTAAAATATCGACCGGTGTGTCATTCGGCATATTAGTAAGACACACTATATATTCTCTGTTTTAACTCAATTTTCATTATTCCCCTAAAAGCAAAAACCCCTACATTTTTAATATAGGGGCTTAATTTTTCATTAGAAAAAGGTAGTATCTGAAAGAGGCTACCTTGAAATAGTAAAACCTGTTTGTTCAAGTGAAAATCGGTCTTCAGACAATCCACTTGAAGCAATTACTAAGCCTTTTTTATTAAATTCAAAGCGGGTGATAGAATACATTTCAAACGGCAGGTCAACCTCAGCATCAATATCGTTAACTGTGGTCCAAACATAGACAACGTTGCCTTTACTGATCATCTCATTAACTTTAATTTTAGCCGTCCAAAAATCAGCTTTTGCCGCTTTCATATCGGCTAATAAGACAGCCTTGGTCATAGTATTCTTAATAATACCTCTCGATACCTCTATATCTTGCATCTTACCTGCGCGCTTAATAGTCGCTTTGACAGGTTCGCCCGGCTTACCTCGGAAAGATAATTTGCCCATATTGGCCTTATTGACTTCTACCCCATTCACCACGATAAACTCATCATCCACTTTTAGGACTTTGGACGCTGGACTGCCTTCTATAGTTCGGCTTACAATCATTTTACCGGTATCGATGGGATCAAAGTTAAATCCAAAGCCTACGTAGCGTCCGCCACTGAATAAGCCATCGTCAGCCATATTCTTCTCGATATAAGCAATATGTTCTTTTTTACCGGCAACGGTAGCCTCAAGCCACCCTTTAACAATAACCTCATTGGGATTAACTTGTTCTTCATGATGCCCAGCCAGTGTTAGTTGGCTAAAAATCAAGGTTAGTGTAGCCATAATAATATTATTAAATTTCAAAATTTATTTCCTTATATGTATTTATTATTTAAATTAAAGATTACGTCTACTGATGTTCAAATTAAAAAATAAACTGTAAAAATCATTTTTATACATAATCAATAATAGTCATTTTTTGTTAAATAACTTTTATCAGACTACCACATACATACATACAATATATACATACAATATATATACTCAATTAACATATTAACTGTCTGAATATTAGATTAATTTTAATTGATTAGTTATTTGACCGCATTAACATTCCAAAAAAATCACCTTCATTTATTAAACCAAGGTCCCCAAAAAAACTACCGTTACTTATGATTAACATCTGTTGATTTAATCAAGCCTGTCTCAGGTGTTAATGAACTTTGCAAAAGAGAAATTTGTACATATTTGGTCTTGAAGTGACTGAAAATTATATATATGAGAATCAAGTTTTCGGTACTTACAGGCTCTTAACCAGAAAAGTATATTGTGATATTTGTCGATATCTATCCTAAAAATATCGACTTTTCTATTGAGATTTCTATAATGTTCACTGCATTAATTTAAACGCTGACGAACCATTTCAAATAAACAAATACCGGTAGCAACTGACACATTTAAACTCGAAACATTACCAGCCATAGGCAGTTTAACTAGCTGATCACAGTTTTCACGAGTTAAACGACGCATACCTTTTCCTTCCGCCCCCATCACCAATGCCATTGGCCCTGATAGTTTGACGTCATAAAGGCAGGTATCGGTTTCCCCTGCCGTACCAATGATCCAAATACCTTGCTTTTGCAAAGCCTTCATTGTTCGTGACAGGTTAGTCACTTGCACTAAAGGAACATACTCGGCAGCGCCAACCGCTACCTTTCTTACCGTCCCGGTTAATCTGGCGGCATTATCTTTAGGAACGATAATCGCTTGAACACCCGCTGCATCTGCGTTACGTAAGCAAGCGCCCAAATTATGAGGGTCAGTTACGCCATCAAGAATTAAAAAGAAGGGTTGCTCGCCCTGGGCAGTTGTTTGAGCAATAATATCGTCTAAATCATTTTCATTGAAGGATTTACCTGCTTGAACTCGAGCAACGACACCTTGATGTTGTTCACCTTCACTCTTTTCATCTAACGCTTTTCGTTGAGCAACCTGCAATGCAATACCGTGCTTTTTTGATAAGTTTATAATGGGTTGTAAACGATCATCATCGCGACCTTTTAGTAGCCACAACTCGATAAAGCGCTCTGGTGCACTTTGAATTAATGCCGTTACAGCATGAATTCCAAATACCATTTCATCATTTTTTGCCATGATTTTCTCTAGTGTTATATTTTTCGTTTATTTATCGCCGATTGTTTATCGGCGATCAGGTCTAACTCAATGGGGTGATGAGCTTAAGGGGTTTTATTCATTATCAGTTTTACGGGCATTTTTACCTGGCCGTTTTTTACGGACCTTTTTTTTAACGACTTTAGGCTTTTCTTCTACTGACTTTTTACTACTGGCTTTAGCGGGTTTTTTCTTCCGACTTGCTGGCGAGTGTTTAGCTGTTAAAGCACCTTTACTTGATGAAGGACTCTTATCTCCTGGTTTACCTTTTCTTCGTTTTTTAACTTTTAAAGGGTTACCATCTTGTCGTAATGCTTTTTCACCTGAGAGCGATAAATCTATTTTTTTATCATCAAGATTAACCGCGGCAACTTGAACCTCTATAACATCACCAACACGGAATTTCACGCCAGTATTCTCACCAGTTAGACACATACGAACATCATCATAATGATAAAAATCTCGACCTAATGAGGTAATATGAACTAAGCCCTCAATATGAAAATTGGCTAAGCGAACAAATAGACCAAAATTGGTTACTGTTGAAATAACCCCTTTAAAGGTATCGCCTACATGGTCTTGCATAAATTCACATTTAAGCCAATCGGCGACATCGCGAGTTGCTTCATCAGCTCGGCGCTCTGTAAGCGAACAATGTTCACCTAATTCAATCACAGCCTCTATTGGATAATCATAATGTCCGGCATTAGCTGTACCTAGTTTTTTAGCTGATGTTTTAAGTTCTTCTTGATACAAAATTTCTTTAATTACTCGGTGAACAACCAAATCAGGATAACGACGAATAGGTGAGGTAAAATGAGCATAAGAGTCAAGGGCTAAACCAAAGTGGCCTAAATTATTACTTTGATAAACCGCTTGTCGCATTGAGCGCAACAACATGGTTTGTATTAACTCCTTGTCAGGGCGTCCGGCAACTGCATCGAGAATATAACCGTAATCTGAAGGTTCTGGTTCACTTTGTTCTTTTTTGCCTTTCTTGTGAGTAAAAGGCAAGCTAATGCCTAACTCAGCAAGGTAAGTGATAAAGTTATTGTATTTATCTTCACTCGGTTTGTCATGAACACGAAATAATCCTGGCTTTTGATGCTTTTCAATAAACTTAGCGGTGGCTACATTGGCTAAAATCATACACTCTTCAATAATTTTATGAGCATCATTACGAATCAGTGGTTCAATAGTTTCAATTTTACGGTCTGCATTAAAAATAAAACGCGATTCTTCGGTTTCAAACGCAATCGCGCCTCGGTTATTGCGAGCAGAAGATAACGCTAAATACATTTGATTAAGGTTATTTAAGTCAGGAACAAGGGATTGATATTGCTGAGATAAGGCTTCATCACCCGCTAAAATAGCCGCTACTTTTGTATAGGTAAAACGTGCTTGTGAACGCATTGTCGCCGCATAAAATTTTGAACCCGACAATTTACCTGTTGCACTTACGGTCATTTCACAAACCATACAAAGTCGATCGACATCAGGGTTTAATGAACATAAGCCATTTGATAGCTTTTCCGGCAACATGGGGATCACTTGGCTAGGAAAATAGACTGAATTTCCTCGAGAGATCGCTTCGTCATCCAGCGCTGTGCCACCTCGAACATAATAACTGACATCAGCAATAGCTACCCATAAACGCCAACCTCCACTTTGTTTCGGCTGACAATAGACCGCATCATCAAAGTCTCGGGCATCTTCACCGTCAATGGTTACTAAGGGTAAGTGACGTAAGTCAACACGATCTTGCTTAGCACTTTCTTCGACTTCATCAGATAAAGTGGCGACCTCGCTAAGTAATTCGGGGCTAAATTGATGGGGTAAGTCATGCTCTCGTAGTGCAATATCTATCTCCATGCCGGGTGCCATATGGTCACCCAAAACTTCAATGATTTTTGCCACCGCGTTGGTTCGTTTTGTTGGACGTTTAATGATTTCAACCACCACCATTTGACCATGACGAGCACCTAATCTTTGTTCAGGGTCAATCAATATCTCTTGCTTAATACGGGCATCATCTGGCATGACCAGAGAAATATGATGGTCAACGTAATAGCGACCAACAATACCTGCTTTTCTTGGCTCAACCACCTCCAGAATTTTAATTTCTTTACGACCTTTTCTGTCGGTACGATCAACTAGTATCGCTTCAACAGTATCGCCATGAAATACACGCTGCATTTCATGAGAAGAAATATAATAGTCTTTACCTTTTTTAATGGTTGATGCCGGCTCACCGGTATTTTCAGGTACATCAGGCGCAAAAAAGCCAAAACCATCGCGGTGACCAATCACTTTTCCTGTTAATTTACTGTTCTGAGCTAAAATAGCGTACTGTTTAAATTTATTAAAAATAATTTGACCACTATTTTCCATGGCGCGCAGACGTCTTTTAACACCAATAAGCTGATATTCTTCACTGTAATCTAATATTTTACAGAAAGCATTATAGGTTAAAGGCATGTCAGACTTTTGCAGAATTTCTAACAAGTATTCGCGACTAGCGACAGGTTGTTCGTATTTTTGTGCTTCGCGATTAGCGTGGGGATCGTTTATGGTCAAAGGTATCTTCATTAAATTTTTTTATAGTATATCACTTGTTGGTTTATTCACCCAATGCAAGTAATAAAAAATGTAGTCACGTGAGGAAAGGTGTATTATTGACAGACGTAATTTATCTATTAAAGGATTAACTGATGAAAAAAAACTACCGACATTACTGGCACTTTCCGCATTATTTTTAACAGATGCCAATGCAATGGTAAAGCTAGGTTTTGGTTTTGATCAAGGCCTGGGCTTGGCTGTACAATACGAAAATATTAATACCTTCTTAGGGAACGATGGCATGGCAGCCGATTATATTTTAAGAGAGAATGCTGTTGATGAAGGAATACCGTTTAACTGGACTATTGCTGGCGGTATATTTGTTGGTTGGCATAATGGTACAGGTCTTCGTTTACCGCTAGGACTAAACATGGCATTTAATGCGAAATGGGATGCTTACCTTCAACTTAACCCCGCCTTAGACTTTGATTATGGTAAAAAAGTAATACGCACTTTATTATTGATACGGCTATTGGTGTTCGTTACCGTTTTTAATCATCATTCCTGCACTAGAAACTCGTAGCCTTCTCGCCATTAAACCAGCCTCTTTATATTAATAAATAGGAGTATAGTTTATTTAAAATAACTCTGACACCTTTTATTCTATAAAATATAGCATTCGAAATAAGCACTGTTGGATAGAACTGATCGCGGTAAGGTCAATATCGTATATGACTGTTAAACGGTTTACCGTCGTTGTTTTTCTAGTGATGCCGATATGTCAAAGTACTTATCTTTTTGAACGATTAAAGGAATCAATATGCCAGAAGGTCCTGAAATACGCATTGCCGCTGATAAAATAGCAAAGATCATTGAAGGCAAAGTAATCGAAGATATTGAAGTAGGTTTGCCTCGCCTTCTTGAACCTTCACAAAAACTTAAAGGAATTAAAGTTGAAAAGGTTGAAACCCGTGGCAAAGCCATGTTGATACATTTTGCTAATGGGTTCACAATTTACTCCCACAATCAGCTTTACGGTGTTTGGAAAACAGATAAGCGTGGTCATTTTCCCAAAACTAATCGCTCCCTGCGTTTGGCTTTACATACAAAACAAAAAAGTGCCTTGCTATACAGCGCATCCGATATCGCAGTATATGATCAAAGTGAACTGGTGCAACATCCATTTTTGAGCAAAATTGGGCCTGATATTTTGAACAGTGAACTACGCTGGGAAGTCCTTGCCGAGCGCTTGCAGCATAGCCGTTTCTGCAATAGAGGTTTAAGTGCACTGTATTTAGATCAGCACTTTATCGCCGGAATTGGCAATTACTTGCGTACTGAAATTTTATTTGCTGCTGGCGTCCATCCTGACTTTAAACCCAAACAACTTGACTCAAAAAAAATTGAGAGCCTTGCTAGGCAAACCTTAATTATTGGTAAGCGTGCCTACGATACAAAAGGGCACACCTTACTACCAACTTTGAGCGACAAACTGGCTAAAACAAAAGGCAGCTATGAAAGCGTCCGTTTTATGGCTTTTAACCGCGAAGGTTTGCCCTGTCGTCATTGCGTGCAGCCTATTGTAAAAGCGAAGCGCAATGGTAGACGAATATATTGGTGTGAAAGTTGTCAGCCCACGGTGTCACTTGGTATTAAAGTTTGAACCTGTATTCCACCCCAAGAGCGTTGATAATTAACTAGATACCCATCGTAATAAATCGCAAACTATTTTTTGACTGCTCGTTATCATGGGTGTCTTGTTAATTTCTTAATTTCTTGGATAAATAGTTGTTTTTATGTGTAGTAATTTAAAGAATTAGCTAAAAATTCTAAGCGTTATTAAACAGCAGTGTTAGACTGTGTATCAATGAAATCTGCCGGTCCTAGCATGTCATCCAATCGTCACTCCGCTCCCAGCGAGACAAATAGCAAAAAAAAGGTCGATATTAGTTTATTCGAGTTTGTGGCACTTATGGCAACAATGACGTCGTTGGTCGCTTTAAGTATAGATTCAGTTTTACCTGCACTATCTCAAATTGGTGCTTACCTAAAAGTGACAGACCCTAGTCAAACCCATCTAATTGTCTCATTATTCTTTGTTGGCATGGCTTTTGGTCAACTTTATTATGGGCCTTTATCTGACGACAGAGGCAGGCGTTATGTGATCATTTCTGGTTTGATCGTATTTGCTATCGGGTCACTAATTTGCATCAATGCTGAGTCGTTAGAAGTGATGCTAATTGGTCGCGTTATTCAAGCCTTCGGTGTCTCAGGGCCCAGGATTGCAACACTGGCAGTGATCCGTGATAAGTACGAAGGTGAAGCTATGGCCAGAGTCATGTCTTTCATTATGATGGTGTTCATATTAGTGCCGATGCTGGCACCTATTCTTGGGCAAACTATTTTATTTTGGTTTTCATGGCAGCATATTTTTTCATCATTTTTGGTTTATGGGACATTGATTGGCTTATGGTTTTTTGCTCGTCAACCAGAAACTCTAGCCAAAGAGAAGCGCTTACCTTTTAGTTGGTCGCAATTGTGGATTTCAAGTAAGTTCATTCTTTCCCATAAGCTCGTAATGTTTTATACCCTTTCTTCTGGCACCATTTTTGGTGCATTTCTGGCTTATATCAGTTCTTCTCAAACCCTGTTTCAGGATATCTATAATACGGGTGAGCTGTTTCCTATGTACTTTGCTATGTTGGCATTATCTATCGGCCTAGCATCTTTTATTAATGGCAACTTAGTCATGCGTTTGGGTATGCGCAAGTTATGCAATTGGGCGATGCTGGGGTGGCTGATATTTTCTAGCGTACTAACGGCCTTATGTTTTGCTTATGATGGGGTTCCGCTTTTGTGGCAATTTGTTTCTGTATTATTTTGTGCGTTCTTTTGTATCGGTATTTTGTTTGGCAATGTAAAGGCTATGGCTATGCAGCCTTTAGGTGATATGGCAGGTCTAGGAGCCGCTATTATTGGGTCTTTGAGTAGTATCATTTCCGTACCTGCAGCTATTTTTGTAAGTAGTTTTATTGACGCTTCTATCACACCCGTGGCGCTAGGATTTTTGGGATTTGGTAGCGTGTCGTTTGTGTTCTATTGGAACGCGAATAAGCCTTAGTGTTACTTGTGCGTGTCTAAATTTATAATCTAATACTTTAACTAGACACCCATAGCAATAAAGTACCCAATCGAAGCCTAATCAACACGCATAAAGTGATGGGGCGGTTCTGATCCCTTGGTTTAAAATTTCGAAATCTGAGCTTTTCGGGGGATGTGACTTGTGAAAGCAGCTAAGTGCAATTAACAAGACACCCATCGTAATAAACCCGAAAGCTATTTTTTGGGGGTGATCGCTATCATGGGTGTCTTGTTAATTTGTTTAAATTGACTCTGACCCATTTTATTTGGATTATTTATCGCTGCATTGCCTCATACCAGGTTAGAAAAGGAGGCTTTAATACTCAGCAATAATTTTTATTCACTTCTCTATTGTATTAAGCATTCAAAAGCATAATATACGATATCAAGCCAACACTACTGAGATATTATGCTTTCTAGATTGTCCCTATTTTTTAAATCACTCACCGTTGATAGTCAGCTACAAGAAAATGATCCGCTTTCTCTAGAGTTGGCATGTGCTGTTTTATTATCTGAAGTAATGCGGGCTGATGGAGAGTTGTCTGATGAAGAACAAAGTAAATTAACTAAAGTAATGAAAGACACCTTTTGTTTATCAAACGATGAAGTCTCGGAGATATTAGCCTCTGCTCTTGAACTTAGTAACAATGCGACTGATTTTTACCAATTCACCAGTAAAGTCAATCAACATTATAACCTAGATCAGCGGATGAAAATTGTCGCTTTGTTATGGAAAATTGCTTATGCCGATGGCGAACTCGCCAGTATAGAAGAACATATTATTCGTAAAATTGCCGACTTACTTCACTTGAATCATAGCGAGTATATTCGAGTTAAAATAGGCTCTACTCCCAGTTGGAGTTAGGTTATAATAGCTGACATACCCCTCTTTTTATTTTTACGGCAACGATTATTATGGCAGATATTGGCAAATTTAATACCCTTGAAGTTATCGCAATTACTGACACAGGTGCGTATTTAAACGCCAGTGAACTCGGTGAGGTTTTATTGCCTAACCGTTTAATACCAGAAAATTGCAGCATTGGCGATCAACTCACCGTTTTTTTGTATGTTGATTCAGCTGACAGAGTTACTGCCACCACAAATACCCCACTTGGCCAGGTTGGTGAATTTGTATCCTTAAAAGTGGTGCAAACCAATAAAATAGGCGCCTTTTTAGACTGGGGTTTACCAAAAGACTTATTAGTTCCTTTTAATCAGCAGCATACCGCGATGGAAGAAGGTAAATATTACTTGGTGAGAATATTTCTCGACTTAACCACTGAACGATTGGTTGCTTCAAGTAAGTTAGATAAGTTTATTGACATTTGGCCCGCAGAATATAACAAGGGTGATAAAGTCGAGTTAATTATTGGTAACAAAACTGACTTAGGTTTTAAAGCCATTATTAATAATCAACACTGGGGGTTGTTATACGACAATGAAATTTTTCAACCCTTACGTATTGGTAAAAAAATCACCGGTTACATTAAACAAGTCCGTGAGGATGAGCGTGTTGATTTATCCCTAACCCGCACCGGCGAACGTAAAGTCACTGATTTTAGCGATAAGTTACTCGCTGAAATTGAAGGTAACGAGGGTTTTATCCCACTGCATGATAAAAGCTCACCAGAGCTGATTAAACGAACCTTGGGTGTGAGTAAAAAAACGTTTAAATCAACCGCAGGTAACTTAATGAAAAAAGGCTTAATTACCATTGGCAAAGATGGCCTTCGGCTAGTGAAGTAAAGCTTTAATACCCTAGTCTTAAGATATTAAACGCTTATAAGAACAGCAAAAAGCCGCAACTAGTGCGGCTTTTTTGTGTGTGGCGGTGAGATAGGGATTTGAACCCT
>TARA_B110001469_G_scaffold96007_1_pt1 | contig 13647 bp, 16 predicted proteins | sample TARA_B110001469 | Tara Oceans TARA_B110001469 (sample SAMEA4397034) | marine metagenome | biome: Polar Biome; feature: [SRF] surface water layer (ENVO:00010504); material: water (ENVO:00002006), including particulate matter (ENVO:01000060) such as... | depth 5 m
TCAACCTTCGGTTTTTCTCATATACCCCGTCATGTAAATGCAGTGCGCTGTTCTTTTAAATCAGACGTCTTAATATTTTTATCGAGCTTTAATGTGATTATCATAGCCCAAATATATATAAAAAATGCTAAGGTGCACGTGTGGGTGCACGTATTATAGTAAAAAAAGGAACTACATTTCTGCAATTCCTTTCGTGGAGAAGATGAGATTCGAACTCACGACCTCTTGACTGCCAGTCAAGCGCTCTAGCCAACTGAGCTACATCCCCATTTGATGTGAAACTTGTTTAATTCTTCATTAAATTCAAATCAAGTACTTGAAAATAACTTGCTGCAAATCTAAAATATTTTTGGGACTATTCTGGCACTCTTATGGCACTAATTTATGTGGCAGTATTTACAGAGTTATAAAGGCTTTTTTTGGTGCTCAATCCCTTAACAGCTGCTTAAAACGCCCCACAGCTGTTGTACTAACACTCATGCTATTGTGTTCTGAAAAGGTTAAAAAAAATAACTTAAATCGAGTTTTGTATCTTTACAAAAATTAATATAATTTAGATATGAAGTACTTGAAAACAATAATTACAACAATCGTTTGCCTTACAGTTTTAACAGGTTTTACTACTTTTAATAACTCTAAAGCGACAGATGTAATTATCTTGAAGTTAATGGGGAAAAAGCTTGAATCTGCATACGTTATAAATGATGGTAAAGAAGAGAGATTTAGAAATGGTTTAACTGGAGATCAAGCACTAGAGTTTTTTTTAAACGATGGTTGGTCTCTTCAAGGAACAAGTGTTGCGTCAGATGCTGGTAGGTTTAGTGTCGTTTATACATTGGTGAAAAATTAAGGCAGTCTTCCGCCTGTTTAATGGTTGTAAAAAAGTCAGGTACATCACTCTCCCCTTTTGGAATTGCTAAAAACAGGGAATTATAGACCACAATCCTTTTGAAAAGTGAATCCTCTAACCAATTGTGATTTGAACTAAAGTCTTTTCCGTACTTTTGACTCATAAATTCAATCCATTATGAGTAGTAAATTTTTTGGTAACAAAACCGTAAAGCAAGCCGATACAAAAAAAGGTGGCAAGTCTGACCTTAAAAATAAAAACACCAGTAAAACTACCGCTGTCCGAAAAACAGGCCGCGGAAAATAGGACTATTGGAAACAACTATTAGCCTCAAATACATTAACAAACTTGCGGTGCCCGCCATTATCGCAGGTATTGCCGAACCGATTCTTTCTCTTACGGATGCCGCTATTGTAGGACATATCCCTGTAAATGCCACAGAATCCTTGGCAGCTGTGGGAATTGTGACTACCTTTTTATCCATGCTTATTTGGGTGCTCGGACAATCGCGTAGCGCCATTTCATCCATTATTTCTCAATATGTTGGTGCTAATAAATTAGACGAAGTCAAAAATTTACCCGCACAAGCCATCACCATTATTTTAATTCTCAGTTTATTAATTTGCCTAGGAACCTATCCCTTTAGCAATGCCATTTTTAAGCTCTACAATGCTTCAGGGTTGTTGTTGGACTACAGTGTTTCCTACTATAAAATTCGGGTGATTGGGCTGCCCTTTACCCTATACACCTTCGCGGTCTTTGGAATTTTTAGAGGCCTCCAAAATACCTATTACCCAATGCTTATTGCGATCACAGGTGCCTTGGTAAACATTCTTTTAGATGTGTTGTTGGTCTATGGAATTGCAGATGTATTTCCACCGCTTTACCTCAAAGGAGCCGCCATCGCAAGTGTGTTGGCTCAATTTTTAATGGCTGCCTTGGCGACTTACTTCCTTTTAAAGAAAACAGAAATACCCTTAAAACTGTCAAGACCTTTTAATAAGGAGCTTCCGAAGTTTTTGAACATGATTAAGCACCTCATCGTTCGGACCTTGGCCCTCAATACCGCCTTGTATTTTGCAGCACGGTTTGCGACGGGCTATGGAAACACCTACATCGCCGCCTATACCATCGCCATTAATTTATGGTTTTTTGCCGCCTTTGCTGTGGATGGCTATGCCAGTGCGGGAAACATTCTTTCTGGAAAATTGTTTGGAGCAAAAAACTACCACTTACTCATACAACTAAGCAATCGCCTGATAAAATACGCCCTCATTGTAGGGGTCATTATGGGAGGGATTGGTGCCTTGTTTTATAAGTCAATCGGAATCGCCTTTACAAACGACCCTGAGGTGTTGGAGCAGTTCAATGACATCTTTTGGATGGTGTTACTAATGCAACCGATTTGCGCCTTGGCATTTGTGTTTGATGGCATTTTTAAAGGGCTCGGAAAGATGAAAGATTTGAGAAACGTATTAATACTTACAACACTGTTTGTGTTTTTACCTGTGTTATTTATTACCGATTATTATGGATGGAAACTTCACGGAGTTTTTACCGCTTTTACCTTGTGGATGATCGCAAGAGGCATCCCATTGATAATAAAATTTAGGAAACAATTTTTACCACAGGTTCAAAACCATTAACTTTGTATAGAACTATGAATCGATTAGATACCAAAAAACACCAATGAGCAACATTCGAATTACAAAACAATTTTCTTTTGAAACGGGACATGCGCTTTATGGGTATGATGGTAAATGCAAAAATGTTCATGGGCACAGCTACCGTTTGGATGTGACCGTCATTGGACAGCCAATTTCAGATAACACCCATGTGAAATTTGGGATGGTGATTGATTTTACGGATTTAAAAAAAATCATTAAAGAAGAGATTGTAAACGTCTTTGACCACGCCACGGTTTTCAATAAAAACACCCCCCATGTAGAACTTGCAAAAGAACTTTCCGATCGGGGACACAATGTACTTCTAGTGGATTATCAACCTACAAGCGAAATGATGGTGATTGATTTTGCCGAAAAAATAAAAAAACGACTGCCAAATACAATACAATTACATTCCCTCAAACTGCAAGAAACCGCCAGCAGTTTTGCAGAATGGTATGCAAGTGACCACTAATAATTTGATATGACGGCTTTAAAAATTCCTAAGGGAAAAAAAATATACTTTGCTTCCGACAACCACCTCGGTGCGCCGACGGCTGAGGAATCTATGCCCCGCGAAAAAAAGTTCGTGCAATGGCTGGATTCGATCAAGCACGATGCAGAAGTGATTTTTTTATTAGGCGATTTATTTGATTTCTGGTTTGAATATAAATATGTGGTTCCAAAAGGATTTACACGGGTGTTGGGGAAATTGGCAGAGTTGAGCGATCAAGGCATTAAAATTCACTTTTTTGTAGGGAATCACGACTTGTGGATGAATGGTTATTTCGAAGAAGAATTGGGCATTACGGTACATCATCAACCTCAAGAATTTACCTTCAATTCAAAATCCTTTTTTATTGCTCATGGCGATGGACTCGGCCCTGAAGACAAGGGTTTCAAACGGCTCAAAAAAGTATTTACAAATTCGTTTTTTAAATGGTTATACCGATGGATCCATCCCGATATTGGTGTGCGTTTTGCGCAATACCTCTCAGTTAAAAACAAAGTGATTTCAGGGGATGAAGATGTCAAATTTCTTGGAAATGACAAAGAGTGGTTAGTACAATACAGTCTTAAAAAATTAGAGGAAAAACACTGCGATTATTTTGTGTTTGGACACCGCCATTTGCCACTAGACATTCCGCTTAATGACCAATCAAAATACATCAATCTTGGTGACTGGATTGGGTATTATACCTATGCTGTTTTTGAAGAGGATAATTTGACTTTAAAAAAGTTTTAAAGCCTGTTCTTTAAACGCTTCCTGTTAGATACAGTCCAAACTAAAAACAACTCTTTAATGAAACTCAATCAACTAACTAGTATCCTTGCATTTGTGATTTTCAATGCCTGCAATACAGATGATGCCGCAAACAATACTTCTGACCCCATTCCAAATACCAGCACTCCTAATATCTTATTAATCATTGCTGACGATATGGGGCTCGATGCCACCCCAGGCTACTCCGTTGGAACAAGCAAACCTACAATGCCTAACTTACAAAACCTTATGGATTCTGGAATTCGGTTTAATAATGTATGGTCAAACCCTGTGTGCACTCCTACAAGGGCCACTATTCTGACGGGCAAGTATGGCTTTCGAACAAACGTCATAAATGTGGGAGATGTACTTTCGACCTCCGAAACATCTATCCACAAGGTACTTAATACAAATGCTTCTGAATATAGCCATGCCGTCATTGGAAAATGGCACCTATCTACTGACCCTACGCACCCCACCACTATGGGTATCGACTATTTTGCTGGTCTTTTGAGCGGTGGCGTACAATCTTATACCAATTGGAACTTGAATGAAAATGGAGTAACGACTACCTCAACAGCATATACAACTACAAAATTTACCGATTTAGCGATTGATTGGGTCAGTGCACAATCACAACCTTGGTTTTTATGGCTCGCCTATAACGCGCCACACACACCGTTTCATTTACCCCCAACAAACTTACACAGTCAAGGCAATTTACCTACGGACGACGCAAGTATAGAAGCAAATCCATTGCCTTATTATCACGCCATGATCGAAGCAATGGATTCTGAAGTTGGACGGTTGCTAAACTCAATGACACAAGAAGAACGAGACAATACACTTATCGTTTTTGTGGGAGACAACGGGACACCCAGTGAAGTCGTACAAGTGTACAGCAGTAATCGAGCAAAAGGGTCTATTTACCAAGGTGGCGTTAATGTGCCTATGGTAATTTCTGGGAAAAATGTGACACGAATAAATGAAACTGAAGACGCCCTTATTAGTACAACCGATTTATTTGCAACCATCGCAGATGTCGCTGGTGCTGGTAGTTCTGATACCGGTGACAGCCATAGCTTTGTGGGTTTATTAAGTAGTGGCAATGCAATAGGGCGAGACTTTGTCTATACAGAGAAATACAATGCGCAAACTCAAGGTACCGATTATACCATACGAAATGCAACTCATAAATATATTTATTTTAATTCTGGAGCAGAAGCCTTGTATAATCTAGATGAAAACCCCTTTGAATCCCCTAACCTGCTCAATGAAAATCAAATTCCTTTAAGTGCCTCAGATACTGAAATAAAAATAAATTTAACAACGGAACTGTCTATTATTAGAGATAACTAATGCCCGTGAAAATTATAGAAGTTTTTTTGAATTTAAATCACAATTAAATGTCAACTTGTTGTTTAATAGTTTGTAAATATAACAATTGATATGGCAAAATTATTTTCTTACGGAACGCTTCAACTAGAAAGCGTACAAACAGATACTTTTAAAAGACTCCTTATTGGACATAAAGATGCATTAGTAAAATACACTGTTTCAAAAATAAAAATAACCGACCCGAAAGTAATTGAGTCCAGTGGTACTAATATGCACCCAATTCTTAAATATACTGGAAATGATTCTGATATTGTGGAAGGAACATTATTTGAACTAACCGATAAAGAGTTACTCAAAGCTGATGGATATGAAGTGGATGATTATAAACGTGATACCGTAGTTTTTAGATCTGGAAAAACTGGTTTTGTGTATTTGAAAAACGAAAAAAAATTACTTTGATTCCTTAAAAAAATGAGGCCTTAGATATCTTTCTCATGCGCATCGAGTTCGTTTTCTAGATCTAATTTTCGAAATGTTGGCGATACAATCCCCGTAGTAATCACCGTAATTAAAGTCATCGTTCCACCAAAAACAACTGCCGTAACGGTTCCCATAAGTTTTGCAGTCACACCACTTTCAAAAGCACCTAGTTCGTTTGAAGATCCTACAAACATAGAATTTACAGAAGACACACGGCCTCGCATATGATCGGGTGTTTTCAGTTGTAAAATGGTTTGTCTGATCACCATCGAAACACCGTCAGTAACGCCACTAAAGAACAAGGCAACTACTGATATCCAAAAGATAGAGGACAGTCCAAAAACAATAATACAGACACCAAAGCCGAAAATGGCGGCTAACAATTTGAGTCCCGCATTTTTACTGATAGGAATGTAGGCTGTAATCAGCATGGTAATAAACGCCCCAACAGCGGGAGCAGCTCTTAACACTCCAAACCCTTCTGAGCCTACTTCCAAAATATCTTGTGCAAAGACGGGAAGCAAGGCGACCGCACCTCCAAAAAGGACGGCAATCATGTCCAAACTTAACGCCCCTAAAATCGCTTTTGTTTTAAACACAAATCGAACCCCTTCTTTTAAACTTTGCATAATTGGTTCTCCGATTTTTGGATTTAATATTGGCTTTCGAGAAATTCCAAATAATAATACAAAAGACAAAACAACCAGTCCAAAAACAATACAGAGTGACCAATGCACCCCAATCCAATTGATGGTGAAACCTGCTAAAGCAGGCCCTAACATAGAAGCCATTTGCCACGTTGAGCTGTTCCATGTTGCGGCATTTGGGTAGGCTTTTTTAGGCACGATCAGCGCAACAAGCGAAAAAATAGTGGGTCCAAAAAAAGCACGCAAAAGTCCGCCCATAAACACAAATGCATAAATTGTATAAAGAATGGTTTTTGAGCTCCAATCCGCTTCAACAGAGGGGCTGGTTAAAAAGAAAAGTCCAAAACTAATTAATGAAAATAGGCCTATACATTTTAGGAGTAAATTTCGTTTTTCACTTTGATCGACTATATGTCCAGCAAACAACGCCATGCTAAAGGCAGGAATAATTTCCATAAGCCCAATAATCCCCAGAGACAATGGGTCTTTGGTCAGTGTATAAACTTGCCATTCAATGATGATAAATTGCATGGACCAACCAAAAACTAAGAAAAATCGCAGTAACAAAAAGATATTAAATTCCTTAAATCGAAGTGCCGCGTAGGGATCTCTTTTTGCCATATTAAGATTTAATGCCTTTTAATTTTAACTGTAAACTCACACGACCATTCCATTCGTTTTCATCAATAGAATAGACAACCTTAAAGGGGGTTTTTGATTTAACAATCGGTAAATCACTTCCCATGCCAAAGCCAATGCCTACAATTTTTGCACTGCCTTTTTGAGCGAGTGTGACCCGTAAATGAGTTTGGTCTTCGCCCACACATTTCCCATAGCCTGTATCCAGTACTTCTGAGCTCATAAATACAGGGGACATGTTTTGAGGCCCAAAGGGAGCGAATTGTTTTAGGATTCTATAAAATTTTGGGGTGATGGCATCAAAATCAATTTCGGCATCAATTTTTATTTCAGGCGTTCGAAGGTGGGCAGGCAGGGTTGCTGAAACCTCAGCTTCAAATGCGGCTTTAAAGGCTGGATAATTTTCTTGTTTAATGGTCATTCCCGCAGCATACATATGCCCTCCAAATTGTTCTAATAAATGGCTGCAGTTTTCCAAGGCATTGTACACATCAAATCCTCTGACAGAACGTGCGGAAGCCGCTAAAAAGTCACCACTTTTGGTAAATACCAAAGTGGGGCGGTAATAGGTTTCTATCAATCGGGAGGCTACAATTCCAATCACGCCTTTGTGCCAATCTTCTTGATACACAACCGAAGTAGCATCTTCCGTTTCGTTTGATTCTTCTATTTGTAACAACGCTTCTTGCGTGATGCGCTTGTCCGCTTCGCGACGGTTGGTATTAAAAAGTTCTATTTCGCCGGCTGCTATTTCAGCAGTTTCAAAATTCATTTCTTTCATCAGAGCCACGGCATAGTTCCCATGTTTCATGCGTCCTGCAGCATTGATGCGCGGTGCAATGTTAAACACAACATCGGTGATGGTGAGCACCTCCTTTTTCATCTGATTTATCAGCGCTTTAAACCCTGGGCGTGGATTGGTATTAATTACTTGCAAGCCGAAATAAGCAAGGGCTCTGTTTTCACCAACAATAGGAACGATATCGGCACCAATTGCTGTGGCTACTAAATCTAGATACCCCACCAAAGATTCTACAGGAATCCCTTCTTTAGACGCTAGGGCTTGAATCAATTTAAATCCAACACCACATCCACAAAGTTCTTTAAAGGGGTATTCACAATCGGGGCGTTTTGGGTCTAAAATAGCGACCGCATCGGGTAATTCTTTCCCTGGACGGTGGTGGTCACAGATGATAAAGTCAATGCCTTTTTTCTTGGCATAGGCCACTTTTTCAATCGCTTTGACGCCGCAATCTAAGGCAATTATTAATGAGAAATCGTTGTCTGACGCAAAGTCAATTCCTTTGTAGGATACGCCATACCCTTCTTCGTAACGATCTGGAATATAGGTAGAAATTTGCGTGCTTTTGGTTTCTAAATAAGAGGCCATCAAAGCAACGGATGAAGTGCCGTCCACATCATAATCGCCAAATACTAATATCTGTTCGTTGTTTTTTATTGCTGTTTCGACTCTGGTGACTGCTTTGTCCATATCTTTCATCAGAAAGGGATCGTGCAAATCGGACCAACTCGGTCGAAAAAAAGTTTTAGCGTCTTCAAAATTCTCAATACCTCTTTGAAGCAACAACTCCGAAATCGCCTTATCCACTCCTAATTTAGAGGCTAAATCGGCTATTTTTTTTGAGTCGGGTTTCGGCTTGAGAGTCCAACGCATTGCTAAGAATTATGGAGGTGAATGGCGGTGGTCACCGTTGAAAATTGTCTGAACATTTCCATAACGCCGCAATATTTATCTACGGAGAGCTTTACGGCTTTATCAATTTTTTTTGGAGACAAATCAGTACCCGTAAAATGATAATCCACATGAACTTTATCGTAATACTTTGGGTGTTCGTCAGTAAGAAAACCTTCGACTTCCATTTTTAAATCGTAATCAACGACTTTCATTTTTTCTAAAATATCAACGATATCTATGCCTGAGCATCCCGCTAATGCGGATAACATCATTGCTTTTGGAGAAACTCCAAATTGTTCTGGTTGGTCTTTGACAACCGTATCCATTAGGACGGTTTTTCCGCTGGGATTGTCAGATTCGAATTGCATTCCACCTTTCCAGTGGGTTGTAGTTTTGTGGGACATAGTAAAAATATTTATGATTCTTATTACCTCAAAAATACTAAATAATGTCAATAGTTACACTATGATCTCCTACTCACAATTTGGGAACTGAAGTGCTTGCTGAATTTTTTAGTGAATCGTACTTAAAAAAAATGAATACGACAATAGAAAGTAGGTCTAAGAGGATTTAGACTTCCCTGCCACCACAATCACAATTTCTCCTTTTGGAGGGCGATTGGTGTAATGTTCTAAAATTGATTTTGCGGTGCCTCTTTGGGTTTCTTCAAAAAGTTTGGTGAGTTCGCGTGATACAGAAATTTGACGGTCTTCGCCAAAGTATTCACAAATATGAGAAAGGGTCTTGATCAGTTTGTGCGGACTTTCATATAAAATAATGGTGCGGGGTTCTTCTGCCAATAATAGGAAGCGTGTTTGTCTGCCTTTTTTGACGGGCAAAAATCCTTCAAATACAAATTTATCGTTGGGCAATCCAGAGTTTACTAAGGCGGGCACAAAGGCAGTCGCTCCTGGCAAACAATCTACTGGAATGTCATTTTCGACACAGGCTCTTGTGAGTAAAAATCCGGGGTCAGAAATAGCGGGGGTTCCTGCATCACTGATCAACGCAATGGTGGTTCCCATTTTTAATTTTTGGATAATGCCTTGTACGGTTTTATGCTCGTTATGCATATGGTGGGAATGCATTTGGGTCCCAATCTCAAAATGCTTCAAAAGTTTTCCAGAGGTTCTCGTGTCTTCTGCCAAAATCAAATCAACCGATTTCAATACTTTGATGGCACGTAAGGTGATGTCTTCTAAATTTCCTATGGGGGTCGGTACAATATATAGCTTCATAATTCAAAGTTACAACGTTTTTATACAACATACCTGTCTGTCGTAAATTCTTCTTTTTACCCTTTCGAAGAAATTGTATTCTATTATCCTAATATGTATCTTTGGTCGAATTAAATTTACTAAAAGAACACATGAAACATCCATAACTAGAACTTGATACGCAAGGAAAATGTTTAAATAGATGTACCATGTGGCCGTTAAAAAACAATAAAAATCAATACATGAAATTATTAAACCTTGCACTTCTAAGTGTATGCTCCTTACAGTTATCTTTTTCTCAATCACTTAAATATGCCGATGGCTCTTCTCAAAACATGAGTAATGTTTTTGTGAATATCAATTCCACTGAAAGTTCTACTATTAAAGGATCAAAATATTTGAATGAAGAGTTTATTAGTACTAAAATATCGTCAATGCCGGATCAAGTTTTTGGGGTGCGTTACAATATTTATGACGATGAAATGGAGTTTCAAGGCGCCGACAATACCGTGTATGCTTTAAACAAAAATGATACTTCGGTTAAAATTACGTTTACAGCGACCAATGAATCTTATAATATTTTCAGTTATATAGATGATACTGGCCGTCAAAAAAAGGGGTATTTCGTAAAACTAAATAACGAAGGAGAGAACCTGATGCTTAGAAAACATAGAATTGTGTTTTTTGAAGAACAGGCTTCTAAAACGGGCTATGATGCCCCCAAACCTGCGATGTATAAAAATGTGAAAGATCGCATGTATATCAAACTTGCCAATAAAGAGGCGGTATTGTTACCTACCAAGAAAAAGAAACTTGCAAAAACACTTTTCTCAGAGAACTCTAAAATTATATTAGATTTTATAAACTCAAACAAGATTAAGTTGTCCAAAGAAGCTGATTTAATTACTTTTATCAACTACTTAAATACTTTATAAACATTAATTTAACCCCAAATCTTAAATTTTTAAACCATGGAAAAATACCTAACCACTGCAAAAGACCTACTGCTTGAATATTCGCCAAAAGTACTTTATGCATTAGCCTTACTGATTGTTGGCCTGTATGCAATTAAACTTATTCTTCGTTTAACGAATAAACTATTAAACTCACGCCACGTTGACAATACCTTACAAGCCTTTCTTAGTAATTTATTAGGTTGGGGATTAAAAGCGGTATTACTGATCGCTGTGATTTCTAAGCTTGGTGTGGATACCACTGCACTAGCGGCCGTTATGGCAGCTGCAGGATTAGGACTTGGACTCGCTTTACAAGGGTCATTAGCAAATTTTGCCGGTGGTGTTTTGATCATTTTATTCAAACCCTTTAGAGTGGACGATTTAATCAACGCGCAAGGAGAGATAGGGGTTGTCAAAGATATTCAACTTTTTACAACACAAATTTTAACCCCAAGTAATAAGCGCGTGATCATTCCTAATGGAACCTTGGCAAATGGTAATATTATCAACCTTTCAGCCGAAGGAACCTTAAGAGTTGATTTAACAATTGGTGTGGGATACGATGAGGACATTAAAAAAACCAAAGAAGCACTTCTGAAAGTGCTTACGTCGCACCCTAAAGTATTATCAGAACCTCTACCGACGGTTAATGTTTCTGAGCTCGCAGATAGTTCTGTGAATTTTGCCGTTCGTCCTTGGTGTACCGTAGAAGATTATTGGACTGTTTATTTTGAAGTTACAGAAAACTGCAAAGAAGCATTGGATGCTGCGGGTATTGAAATTCCTTATCCACATGTGGTCGAAATTCACAAAAAAGGATAAGCCCTATTTTTTTGAAGGAATGGCGATGAAATCTTTTAAATAAAAGGGTTCAAAATAAGCGACATCTTCAAAATCATTCGTTTTAAATTTATCATAAGAAAGCGCACACATTTGTTTAGCTGAAGGCAATTTGTCTTCAATAAATTGTGCGTTTTTATGCGTGATGAGGTCTTTGGTTTTTGCGACGCCATTTCCAATAAAATAAACAGGAGATACTTCTAATAATTCTTGATACGATTCTGGAGTCAATACCTCAGCTTCTGTAGTTCGAGTTTCATTATAGTCCGTATCATAAATGGCTGAATATACTTCCATGCGTCTTGCATCAAGCATCGCAACAATGATTCCTTTTGGGTTCTCAACCTGATGCGCAAGGGCTTCTAAGGTTGGCACAGAAATTAAAGGAAGACTCAACGCATAACACAAGCCTTTAGCGGCAGAAACGCCTATTCGCAAGCCCGTATAAGAGCCAGGGCCTTTGCTGATCGCAATGGCGTCAAGTTGTTCTTTGGACACCTTTGCTGTTTTTAGAACTTCATCAATGTAAACATGTAACCGCTCCGCATGCGAATACTCCAAACTGTTGTCTTCTTTGAATCCTATAACTGCTCCGTTTTTGGATAGTGCCACAGAACAGTTTGTGGTGGAAGTTTCAATGTTTAAGATGTATGCCATAAATTAAGGTATCAATGGTTTCCCCATATAAAAGTCTAAGACTTTTGAACGAAACACAAAATTATATTTTGAGTTGATTAGGTTTGATTTTGCATTTACCAAACGTCCTCTTACTTGTTCAACTTCAAAGGAAGTGGCAGCTCCAAGGTTAAATTTGTTTTGAATATTTTTAAATGATTCTTCTAGACTTTTAACAGACAACTCAGAAGCTTGGTGTTGTTTCAAAGCGGCGGCGGCATCTGCATACGCTTGTGTAATAGTCGTGGTAATATTTTGCTTCGCCTGCTCTAAATTAAGAAGGCTTTTTTCTCTACTAATTTTAGCTTTAGTTACGTTGGCTTTTGTTTTAAAACCATTAAAAATGGGGACACTTAAGTTGAACCTTAAATTATACCCTAAATTATTTTCTAATTGAGCGTTGAAACCATAGGGTACTATTGTTTCAATAACGGAATTTGGATTATTTGGGTCCATAACAAATTCAGACCTAACATCTGGCTCTCCTTGTCTGTGTTGATATGAAGATCCTAAACCTGCCCCAAAACTCAATGAAGGAGCATAAGCACTTTGCGCTAATTTCACTCCAAAATCAGTGTTTTCTAAACTTAATTCTGCATTCTTAATTTCCGGGCGATTATCCAAAGCATAAGATAAAATTTCACCATATGAATTGTACGCTAATGACGCAGAAGTTAAATTAATTTGAACCTCAGCGATATCAAAATCTTTTGGAGATACTTGTAGGTTTTGACTTAAACTTAATAAGGATAAATCTAAACTGTTTTCTGCATTTACAACACTGGCCCTGTCAGATGCTAAAGTGGCTTCTGCATCAAGTAAATCAGAGCGCGGTTTAATCCCTGCCTCTACTTGAGATGTAATTTGATCCAGTTGGTTCTGGCTAATCGCTACTTGTTCTTTGGCAATTTTAAGGTTTTCCTTATTGAATAGAATATTTAAAAAAGCATTAACAACAGTCATCGAAACGTTGTCCTGCAGAACTAAAAGCTGTAACTGACTCGACTCCACTCCAAGTTTTGCTTGCTTGTAGGTGTTTAAATTTCGAAACCCATTAAAAATTGTTACGCCCGTATTTAATCCAAAGCTGTTACCTCTTGAATCACTTTTAATTCTTGAGCCATCTTGTCCAATAAAAGATCCAAAATTAAAATTTTGTGATGCTGAAGCATTAAGAGTTGGCATAAAATTTCCTTTGGCATTTACCACGTCTTGATTGGCCAAATCAATATCTAGTACCGATTGCTTCACAGAAATGTTATGTTCCAAAGCATGGTTGACGCAATCTATTAAGGTCCATTTTTTTTGAGCAAAACTGCTTAACGTTCCTATAAGAAAAAGAACTGTACATATATGTTTCATAGTTTTGGGGGTTTTATTA
>TARA_B110001469_G_scaffold13882_1_pt1 | contig 13576 bp, 10 predicted proteins | sample TARA_B110001469 | Tara Oceans TARA_B110001469 (sample SAMEA4397034) | marine metagenome | biome: Polar Biome; feature: [SRF] surface water layer (ENVO:00010504); material: water (ENVO:00002006), including particulate matter (ENVO:01000060) such as... | depth 5 m
CAAGGCGCCGCCGGAGATTTCCGATAATCGGCGGGGTGGGGTGACTCGCATTAGTATGGTGACAAATCCTGCGTTGGTCGTTTATGAGCCCAGCCCTGAGAATCGAAATGGGGCGGCTGTCATCATTTGCCCAGGTGGCGGCTATAGTATCTTGGCAGTTGATCATGGGGGCTATGCGGTCGCGGATTGGCTGAGCCAGCTTGGGTATACTGCGTTTGTTCTGCACTATCGGGTGCCTTAGAAGCAGTTGGGCGCATTGCAGGATGCTCAACGGGCGATTCGTATGGTGCGCGGAATGAGTGAGCAGTGCGGGCTTGATGCGCCTAAAGTGGGTCTGCTGGGGTTCTCTGCGGGAGGCAGCTTAAGCGCTCGGGCCTCCACGCAATATGAACAAGTGCTCTATGAGCCAATCGATGCATTCGACGGATTGTCTGCACGTCCTGATTTTTCCGTATTAATTTATCCCGCATATCTCGATCAGGGAGTAAATCATGCTCTGACGCCGGAATTGAAAGTCGATGCAGAGACTCCGCCGATGTTTCTGTTTGTAGCTGCGGATGATCCCTATGCCAACAGTAGTCTGGTGATGAATTCAGCGCTTCGAGCTGCTGAAGTGCCTTTTAAATTACATGTATTGCCAAAGGGAGGTCACGGCGATGGGATGCGTGCCGGTCATCGAGCTGCTGAAACATGGCCGAAGCTGTGTGACGAATGGTTGAAAGTGACCGTCCTTAAATGATGCAGACAGCTTAGATTTCATCCCATGCCTGCGACTATTCAACTCTACGTCCGCGTAGTTTCGAATGCCTCGCGCGATGCAATCGTCGGTTGGCATGCGGGGGGACTCAAAAAATCCTGCTGACCAATGAGGCTAGAGGGATTAAAAAAGAGACCGTGGCTTGCTCCGATTACTTGCGACGAAGTGCTGCTGGAACAAAAGCAAGTGCCCATATAACTGTAATCATTGCATTTGTAAATGGCTCGGTGCTGCGCGGGCAGACGAATCCGCAGAAGTGTTTGCGGGGCGTGGGGGTTGACGGAGACTGAGTTGCGTGAGCGCTTGGGGTCGGGTTGAGAGATTTCCTTCGTGGTGTCGTTGCTTGTAACGGGCTCAGGTGGTCTGGGCAGTGCTGAAGGCCCTTGCAAGCAACGACGCCACATGTAAAAGTTCCAAGAGGCTACTTTCTTCGGCAAAGCCCGTACAGGCTTGCGGTTTGTATCAAATTAGAGCCCATTAAAGTCGTCTTATGTCGAATGCATCACACCCCAAGAATTGGCCTGAAGCGGCGCGCAACTTGCATGCCGAATTGAGCGCGTGCTCGTTGCATGCGAATGTGCGTGAGTTGCTTGCGGACGATTCGTGTCAGCGTGTGTTGGTGGCTTGTTCGGGCGGTGCGGACTCTATCTTTATGTTCTGTCAGTTGTGGGCGCAGGCCGACGCCTTGGGGATCGAATTGGTGGTCGCACATTACAATCACCGTTGGCGAGGCGAGGAGTCGCAGCTAGATGCAAAGTTTGTGCAAGAATTGGCGCAGCAGTTGAGTTGTCCATTTGTGACCGCGGCTCGGCCGGAAAATGAGGCGGCGTTTACGGAGACGACTGCGCGTGCGTTGCGATTGGACTTTTTACGTGGAGCAGCGCAGGAGCACAGCTGCCAGTTTATCGCGTTTGGGCATCAGCAGGATGATGTTTTAGAGACACAGTTGCAGCGCCTGGCGCGCGGCAGTGGCTCGGATGGTTTGGCGGCGCCGCGACCGGTTCATTTTTTTGAGGCCTATCCGACACATATTCGGCCGGTGTTGCATTTGGGTGCGGGGGCGATTCGTATGGCGTTGAATACTTGCGAGATTCCTTGGCGTGAAGACATTTCCAACCAAGATCTTGGGATTTCGCGCAATGCGCTGCGTCACAATGTAATTCCTATTTTGAGCGAGGCGTTGGCGCGGAATGCTTCGGCGGGCGCAGCTCGTTCCCGATTTTTATTAGAAGAAGAAGCGGACGCGCTGGATGGTTTGGCGCGGCTGACTTTGCCTGAAGCGTTTAGTGGTAGTATCACGCTGGATCGCGCTGCGCTGCGCTCGGCTCCGTGGGCACTTACGCGGCGGGCCTTGTCGGCATGGCTGAGTGCGCATGATCTAATTCAATCGATGAGCGCACCGGCGATGGATTTATTGATGGCCGCGGTCTATGCGCTGAAGCGGAAGAATCGTCTAAGTGCGGGCGGTTTTTATATTGAGCTCGATGAAGCGACGGTGCGGTTGGTGTCAGCGCAAGTTTCGGGGCAATTTCTGGTTTCTGGATCGATCGAAGCGGGCGAGTCGATCATGCTATCGACGGGTGCTTTGCTGGAGACTGAGTTCGTGGAATTGGACGATGCGTTACGCAGCATGATTATGCAGGGCGGGGTGAATGCCGACCTGGAGTCCTACGTTGCGGTGGTAGCAGAGGAGGCTCTCGATGTGCGGGGTTGGTTGCCCGGAGACCGCTTTCGACCGATCGGTGCGCCGGGCACGAAGAAACTGAAAGACTGGTTTATAGATCGGCACATTCCGGCGAGGGAACGAAAGTTGCTGCCGCTTGTCGTATCACAATCAGGAGAAATTATTTGGGTGCCAGGCTTGCCGCCTGCAGAGAGCATGAAAATCGGAACCACAACGAAGTGGGCTCTTAGATTGACTTACGAACGAAGAGACCCAATTTGACTCGCAAAATGTCTTCACAGCAAAATCCACAACAGAAAGAGCCCGCGAATAACGGCCAACCAGAGCGCTTTAACCCTAAAGTACTTTTGATTTTTTTGGTCATTATCTCGGCTATCATCGGACTCTGGTTCACGCAACCGGGTGCCGGTTCGAACCTTGAGCGCCTGACTATCAGCGAATTGGTGCAAGCCGTGAAAGATGGACAGATCGAGCAGGGCGATGGTGTCATGAAACCCGACCCTTCGCTTGGCGAAGCTGGCTATATCATTGCCGGTAAGATGCTCAATCCGAATTATGATGCGAATCTTTCGGATGCGAGTGTGCCGGTAAAGGTGCAGTTTTCTGCTGAGGGCCGATTACTGGAGAAAGATTTCGATCTTGTGCGCGCAGTGCTCAAGGAAAGCCGTCGCAGCACCGCGTTTCAAGATATCTTGATTAGTTTCCTGCCGTTTCTGCTGATTATTGGCCTACTTTATTTCCTCTTCGTGCGCCAATTGAAGAGCGCCGGGAAGGGCGCGATGAGTTTTGGTAAGAGTAAAGCCAAGATGCTGACGCGCGATAAAGACGCGCTGACTTTTAAGGATGTCGCGGGTTGCGACGAAGCGAAGGAAGAGGTCAGCGAGGTCGTTGACTTCCTCAAAGACCCGAAGAAATTCCAACGCATCGGTGGTCGCATTCCTAAGGGTGTGCTGATGATGGGCCCTCCTGGTACTGGTAAGACATTGCTCGCAAGGGCGGTGGCCGGTGAGGCTGAAGTGCCGTTCTTCTCGATCAGTGGTTCGGATTTCGTCGAAATGTTTGTCGGTGTCGGTGCGGCACGTGTGCGTGACATGTTTGAGCAAGGCCGTAAGAATGCGCCTTGTATCGTATTTATCGATGAGATCGATGCCGTGGGTCGCCAACGTGGCGCAGGTGTCGGCGGTGGCAATGACGAGCGTGAGCAGACTTTGAATTCCCTCCTCGTTGAGATGGATGGTTTCGATGGCCACGAAGGTGTGATCATCATCGCCGCGACCAATCGTCCGGATGTGCTCGACTCGGCGTTGCTACGGCCAGGTCGTTTTGACCGCCAAGTCACGATTGATTTGCCCGATCTCAATGGTCGCCGCGAAATTCTCATGGTGCATGCCAAAAAGTTCGCGCTTTCTGAAGAGGTGAACCTCGAGCACGTTGCGCGTAACACGCCAGGCTTCTCTGGTGCGGACCTTGCCAACCTTCTCAATGAAGGTGCTTTGACCGCGGCACGCTATAATAAAGATGCTGTGGAAATGAACGATATCGACGAAGCGCGTGATAAGATATCCTTCGGTCGTGAACGACGTAAGTTGATGGATGACGAGGATCGCAAGATCACTGCTTACCACGAAGCCGGGCATGCTTTGATTCAAGCGGTGGTGGATGATGGGCATTTGCCCGTGCATAAAGTAACGATTATACCGCGTGGTCAGAGCCTTGGCTCCACTATGTTTATGCCGAAGAAGGATTTGCTGAATTACTCCAAGCGGCGTCTATTGAATCAGATTTGCACTGGCATGGGCGGGCGTTCGGCGGAGGAAATTGTGATGGGCGACATCACCAGTGGCGCGTCCGGCGATATCCGCATGGTCACTTCGACTGCGCGTCACATGGTGTGCGATTGGGGGATGACTGACCTTGGCCCGGTCGCTTACGGTGAAAGCCAGAATCATGCCTACATGGGCACGATGGGGGCTGGCTCGAATAACTTTAGTGAAGAGACTGCACAAAAGATTGATAAGAAAATCTACGACATTGTACAGCAGCAGTACTTGCGTTCGCTCGACATTTTGAATGAACACCGTGCCGCGCTTGATACCATGGCAGAGGCTTTGCTGGAGCACGAAACGATTGACGGCGTTCACGTTCAAGAGATTCTTGATCATGGTGAGATGCGCTCGCCGATCATTAAGCGAGCAATCATCGAGCCCGAGGCAGAGCCTGAAGAAGAATCTGATGACAAGGTCGCGAAGGAGTCGAGTGAAGATGTCGGACAGGGCGACCTTGCTGGCGGAGAAGCCGCTACACCATCGCCTGCTTAACGTGTTTTAGATACATTTTTCAAAAGGCTACTTTCTGTTTTAGGGGGTAGCCTTTTTTTGTGGTAGAGTGTGATACAGGCTTTCTTGCCTGTGGTGTAGGATCTCTATCTATTTAGAATCGATAGCTGGCGTCACCGAAGTGCGGAGATGGCGAAGTGATGACTGTACGGGCGGGACAGACGGGAGTGTCTGTATCACTTTCCAGCCTGTCGCGCTTTGCGTGAGGCCTTATCCACGAGAGCGAAGAGCTGGTCGATCTGATTTCGTTTTCGAGTGGCCTGATGCCCCTTTACTTTGACTAGTTCGAAGTTTAACGGATCGGTGCTGCGGAAGTAGGCTTGGTAGAGATCGGTGTTACGCAGCGGTAGGCCTCGCTTCGAATGGTAGTCGTGCGCTTCGAAGCGTGTCCGTCGCGCCGCCAGATTGATGATGTTTTGCGAGTCGGTATAGATGGTAAGATAATTGCAGTCTTTGGGCAGTTCGTGCAGCGCCCAGAGTAGGGTCTGTAGCTCCAGCTTAGTCGAAGACGTGTCGACGAATTGCTGAACCTTAATACGCGTGCGTAAAATCTCCAAGGAAAGTGCTTGCTCCTCTGTTCTGATCAAGAGCGATGCGCCAGTACCCGTCTTGGTCTGGGTATGTACGCTGCCGTCGGTGAGTAGGATGTAGTCACTCATTTCGGTGGTTGTTGGCGAGTGAACATAAAATGCCAATTTAGTCAGTTGACTACGAGTTGATGAGGATGGCTACTGCCTGCTGACAAGCACGCGGGCAAATTTGTTCGTCCCTGCGCTACCTGTCAAATTAAGACTGATCTTCTGAGTTTGGCTATCGACTGTGGTGTGTGTGACGCTGACGCCTGTTTTTGTGTAGAAATTACCACTACTCTGACTCACTGCGACGGTCTCCCACGTTTCCAATCGGTCAGAGACCTGTATGCGGATCACAATGTCAGCTTGTGCTGGGTTGCGGTAAAAGTTGAGTTCGCGGGTTGAAGGCAATATGAGGATCTGCCCCCGCGAGAGCCCTCCCAAGTTGTAGCCAAGGATTCCGTAGTCCAATAAGTCAACAGTTCCGTTGCCGTCTTCGTCGGTGGTACCGTCGGCAGATGCAGAATTGGAATTGGCCCAGATGGCGTAATTGCTGTCGTCACTGAATTCGAGTGTATCAACCCAGGCGGCATCTTGCCCCCTGGAGTAGGACCCATCTTTTACGTAGCGCCATTCAAAGGTGTGCGTTGAGCCTGAGAGTGCCGTGTTTAAGTATTGGGCCCAACCTGTCTAGCCGCTCCACTCTGCTTCTAGGACGTCGTCGATCCTGAATTGAAGAAAGTTAAAGTCTTCTTCCGAGCTGACCTTATAGCGGAAGCTGATACTAGTTGTTTGTTGGGTGATTGCGAATATTGAGGATTCGTCATCTGCAATGATTCCGCTTTGTAATGCATCAACACCATCGTATGATACGGCTGATTGAATAAACCAAGGAGAGTTGCCAGAATCTGTTAGTGACACACCGAAATTGTCCAAGGCTGCGGCTCGCGAGAGCGGGGCTGGGGTGAGGATCAAATTGTAGTCTCCGAGACTACCGTAGTCGGTCCATCCTGTTGGCGGATTGGATGCTGGTGATCCGGCGCCATCTCCTTCGATCCAAACTTCGTAAGTTCCCGCCTGTAAGAGTAAGTCTGTCGCGGCTCCTTTGGTTTCGTCGCTGTTGTAATCGGTCAATAGCGTGTTGCTTGAATCGTAGATGCGCATCCTTACATCGCGGTTGGTCGAAAAAGTGTCGCCTTTACTTTCGAATCTGAGCGATCCGAGGTCGGTGAAGTTAATCGTGAAGACGTCAATATCGTTGTGCTGACTGATGACGCCACCCAGTGTGATCATTTGTTGGGCTAGGGTCACAGGATGCGCTGTCGCTGAGCTGTTTCCGTAGTCGTCGCTTGTCAAGGAAATGCCGCTCTCGGAGATGATGACCAGATCACCCTCAGTTTGGTTGGCGTTATAATATTCACCTTTACTCCATTGCGAGATCGTTGGTGAGTCGGCGGAGCCCATGATGGGCACCCAAAACTCTTTGCCAGCACTGTGGCCTTCGTAGTATTCCTCACTACCATCGGAGCCTTCATAGCCATCATGTTCGAGGTTGAGGGTGTGTCCAACCTCATGAGAGATGGTGTCGGCTGCACTGATCACATTGATTAATGTTGAAATTCCAACAGACCAAATCGTCGACAAAAGAATCCATAAATGCGACACCGCCAGAACCGGGTGATGCATCGTCTGTCGGGGTGAATATGGCCATGACTCTTTTATCGCTGTCAGTATTATCAAATACCGAACGGACATTGGTGACGTTGACGTCGAAGGGGGCAAAGTCTTCGGCTATCATTTCTAGGATGCGTGCAATTTGGAGAGACGATAGATCAGCAGGCGCGGCAATGATTTCATCTGCGCTCCAGTCTGGTTGGTTGACCATTTCGCCATCGAAATCGCAGTAGATCACTGTTGGAGCTCCTGGACGGCTTTGAAATGCAGTAGTTGTTTGAGTGCTTGATACTGCGCTGTGGGAGATGAATGTAGGGGGTTGGGATTTTCTGGGAAACGCATTCTCAGCGACTACAGGGTAACTTGCAGTTGAGCTTGCGCAGCGATGTTCGCCAACAGTTGTTTCTAGAAGTTGCCAGCCCGAGCCGTCATTTTCGAGATGGTGTGCAATGCGCTGTTTGTTCAAAAAGATGCGAGCAACTTGGCGAATGTTTTTTTTTAATGCGACTCGTCCTCGCGGTAAATCGAGTGTGACACCAAATGAAATGCTTTGGTCAGTATGATTGAGTGAATCAACGATGCCGCCGATGCGGTACCCCTTGCCTATGTTCCATGTGAACTGATCCCCTATGCGTACCGATTCCCAGTCGATTGATTTGGTGGGGGTGAGCTGGAAAAGTGTTCCGTCTTCTGTGTTTTCGAGCACTTGCAGCTGTTTTGTGCTGTAGCTTGTCTCAATCAGCGGAAATGAGGAATTGCTTGGCTTAACCTCAACTTTGGCTCGTGCCTGTGGTCTTTTGATGGTGGTGCTGTGTTGGGCGTTGGGCGTTGGGCTTGGCGATGTGATGCCGTAGTGCAGAGCTCGGAGCCAAATAGAGTCCACTGACTGCTACGGTTACTAGCAGGATTAAGAGTATCGGGACTTTAAGATTCGGAAATACTCAATAAATATAAATAGAAGTCTGCCGTTTCCAAGTTGACATTCACCTGCCCTTACTTTGAGTATTCAAAGTATGAAATTTGATAGACCTATTTTTATTCTTTCGGGCCTTGCGATTGTTGCGGCATTTTTAACTGGCTGTGGCCGCTCAGAGACATCGCCGGATCCCGATTCAGCGAGCCATGTGAAAGAGCCCTATCAAGTGCTATGTACGGTCGGCATGATTACGGATATTGTGCGTAATATCGCGGGCGACTACGCGCAGGTCGAGGGGATCATTGGCGAAGGTGTGGACCCACACCTTTACAAGCCGACTCGGAGTGATGTGGTGAATCTCAGTACTGCCGATGTGGTGTTTTATAATGGCCTGCTGCTTGAAGGTAAAATGACGGATGTGCTCGTGCGGGTCGCAAGCACTGGTAAGCCGGTCAGGGCAGTGACTGAAGCGATCTTGGAGAATTCGGATTATTTGATGCAAAAAGAGGATGACTCTACGTACACCGATCCGCACGTGTGGATGGATGTACGGGGCTGGATGCAAGCGGTGACCGTGGTGGCCGAGACGCTGTCGAGTTTCGATTCAGCGCATGCGGATATTTATGCTGCCAATGCAACGGCTTACACAAAACAGTTGGAAGCGTTGGATGCGTATGCACAGGAGGCGATTGGATCGATTCCCGAATCGAAGCGTGTTTTGGTGACGGCGCACGATGCGTTTAATTATTTGGGCCGCGCTACGGGCCTCACTGTCCGAGGCATTCAAGGTGTGAGCACGGAGTCTGAAGCTGGAGTGCGGGATCTAGAGGACTTGGTCAACTTCATCGTAGAGCAGCAGATTCCAGCGGTTTTCGTCGAGACTTCGGTTGCCGATAAAAATGTCCGCGCCTTGGTGGAAGGTGCAAATGCACGCGGACATGGGGTGCGAATCGGTGGTGCGTTGTTCTCCGATGCGATGGGCCAAGTCGGCACTTACGAGGGGACCTACATCGGTATGATCGATAGCAATATTACCACGATCACTCGCGCTCTGGGAGGCGAGGCTCCTGAGTTGGGCATGCAGGGCAAATTAACTGGAGTGGCGCACTAATTATGCGGCTATATGCCGAGCGCAGCGACACTCAGCCAAAGGGCGAAGCCAAGGGCAGCAAGAATCATTAAATAAGTAAAATGGGTGCAATCACATCGATCATTTGAAAGGGTTCATTAAAAGCTCTACTTACTCTATATTATTTAAAACTTGTTGTGTCTATTCGCGGCAATAAAAATTAATTCTTATGAACCCAGTGTCGAAACCAACCATACCGCTATTACCGAAGATCGCAGAGCAGAAATCGCTGCCGCTGGTGATCCGGGATTTGACGGTGGCATATCATCGCAAGCCTGTGGTGTGGGACATTGATTTAGATATTCCTACTGGAAAGCTGGTTAGTGTCGTTGGGCCGAACGGTGCGGGTAAGAGTACTTTGATTAAAGCGTGTCTCGATTTAATTCCGCGCACCTCGGGCGAGGTGTCGATCTTTGGCGAGTCGTATGGCAAGGCGCGCAAGCGCGTCGGTTATGTGCCGCAGCGTGAGAGTGTGGACTGGGATTTTCCGGTCAGTGCGCTTGATGTGGTGGCAATGGGGACTTACGGCAAGCTCGGTTGGTTTCGGCGGGTGGATAAGCGCTCAAAGGCATTGGCACTGCAAGCATTGGACCGTGTCGGGTTAGCGGACTATGCGCATCGTCAAATCAGCCAGCTTTCGGGCGGGCAGCAACAGCGTACTTTCCTTGCCCGTGCTTTGGTGCAGGATGCGGATATTTATTTTATGGATGAGCCGTTTGCCGCGGTCGATGCCGCGACTGAGCGAGCCATTGTTGAGCTGTTGAAGGAACTCCAGCAACGTGGAAAAACCTGCTTGGTGGTGCACCACGATTTGGCCACGGTGCCTCAATATTTTGATTGGACGGTGTTGTTAAACATGCGCGTCGTCGCGTCGGGGCCAACCAAGGATGTTTTTACTCAAGAGAATCTTCGTAAAACCTATGGTGGCAAACTCTCACTTTTGAGCGAAGCAGCCGAGAAGCTGGCGAAGTCCTTGTAGGGCTATGATGGGCTATTTGATTTGTCCTGTGGAGGGAAACGCTCCGTCGTTTCTACCGATGCCTGTCGCAATTGCGCTGAACAACGCGGCAATGACGGAGCATTGCCCTCCATTTTTTCACGCCTCACCCCTCACTACCACTCTTTACTAATCGCATGTTCGAACTTTCAGAGATCCTCGATGTCCTGTTGCTGCGTAATTACAATACGCGGCTGGTGGTGATTTGCACCATGTTATTGGGCTGTGCGTGCGGACTGATGGGTGGATTCTTGTTATTGCGTAAGCGCTCCTTGATGGGGGATACCCTTTCACATGCGACATTACCAGGTGTGTGCCTTGCTTTCTTTGTTGGCGTGATGCTAGGTGGGCAGGGTAAGTCGTTGCCGCTATTATTGCTCGGAGCTACGCTGACTGGAGTGTTGGGCTGCGCGACGGTTTTGTTTATTCGTAATCACTCGCGCATTAAGGACGATGCGGCGATGGGGATTGTGCTGAGTGTCTTCTTTGGGGCGGGTGTCGTATTATTGACGATGGTAACGAAGATGCCAGACGGCGCAGCGGCTGGTTTGGAATCATTTATTTATGGTAAGACTGCGTCGATGGTATTGAGCGATTTTAGGCTGTTAATGGTCGTGACTGCCTGTGTGCTGTTGCTTTCGGTCTTACTTTTTAAGGAATTGCGCCTGCTTTGTTTCGATGAAGTCTATGCGGCGGCGCAGGGCTGGCCAGTTAAGTGGCTTGATGGACTGCTCCTTGCATTGGTCACGGCGGTGACTGTCGCTGGTTTGCAAGCAGTGGGCTTAATTCTGATTATTGCTTTTTTGATCACGCCAGCAGCGGCTGCGCGATTTTGGACGGACCGTCTGGACCAGATGTTATTTCTCTCTGCGGTGCTCGGTGGTGTCAGCGGCTGGCTGGGCGCGAGTGTGAGCGCGTTGATTCCAAACATGCCTGCGGGTGCGTTGATCGTATTAGTGGCAGCGACGCTGTTTCTATTCAGTATGCTGTTTGGCAACGAGCGAGGTGTGCTGGTGCGCTTTATGCGTCAGTCGAATTTGAAGCGAAGTGTTGGCCGTCAACATTTACTCCGTGCCTTGTATGAAATTTTGGAAGCCGATGGTCCGCGCATGAATGGGGTGAGTATTCGCGCGGTGCCGTTTCGTCAGCTGCGCGGCCGGCGCACCTGGACTGATCGGCAATTGCGGCATTGCTTGAGGCGCGCCTATCATCAGGGATTGATCGATGCGGTGTGTAAAGATGATGCGATCTTGTTGACTGAGGCGGGGCTGGAGGCTGCGGCACAGGTCACGCGTAATCACCGCCTGTGGGAACTATATTTGATCGAATATGCCGATGTGGCAACCAGCCGAGTCGATCGAGATGCGGATGAGGTCGAGCATGTGCTGGGCGAAAACTTGGTAGCGCTGCTTGAGGCGAAGTTAATCAAATTGCGCACTGCGAGTGGCCTCGAAGTGCCTGCGAGTCCACACCCCATCACGCCTGGAGACTAGTGGAGAATTAGGAATTAGGACGGAGGCCTTGCGGAGCCATTAAAAATGAATTTTTTTATCACTATGTTTATTCACTTGCCGAAAGGGCACCCAGTTAAGTCACCCCTGCGGGGCAAACCGCAGACGGGTTACCATCTCCGCGCTACTCGCGCTTGGTCACTCTCACCCTCACTAGGCGCGCATCGCCTTACTCTAACTGCGTAGCAATGACTTGGTATTCAATCGATACATGGATCGTGGTTGTCGGCATTTTGGCGGCGGTTTCGTGCGCGCTTTTAGGCAACTTCTTGGTGTTGCGTAAAATGAGTATGATGGGCGATGCGATAAGCCATGCGGTGCTGCCGGGCTTGGCGATTGCATTCTTAATTACGGGGGCGCGTGCGAGTTTCACGATGTTCATCGGTGCGGCGCTAGTGGGCGTATTAACGGCTGTTTTCACTCAGTGGGTGAGCCGTTTTGGCAAGGTCGACGAAGGTGCATCGATGGGCATCGTCTTTACCACGTTGTTTGCGCTGGGGTTGTTGCTGATCGTGCAAGCCGCGGATCATGTTGATCTCGATGCGAGCTGTGTGTTGTATGGTGCGATTGAGTTGACGCCGCTCGATGTCGTCTGGCGACCGCAAGTGTTTGGCTCCGTCTGGGAAGTGCCCCGTGCGGTGATCTTTTTGGCGCCAGTGTGTGTGCTCAACTTGTTGTTTGTGGTGTTGTTTTTTAAAGAATTGCGCATCTCATCCTTTGATTCGGAACTCGCCACAACGATGGGGATCAGTGCCAATTTAATCCATTATATGCTGATGACTTTGGTCGCGATCACGACGGTGGCGGCGTTTGAAGCGGTCGGTAGTATCATCGTCATCGCGATGTTGATTGTGCCGGCGGCGGCCGCGCATTTATTAACCGATCGACTAGATATGATGGTAATTATCAGTGCCATATTAGCAGCTATTGCGGCAGTGCTTGGGCATGTGTCGGCGATTCTGCTACCGGGCTGGCTGGGCTTCGATCCTGCGCTGGTCGATGCGACTTCGACTTCTGGTATGATGGCAGTGATGGCGGGCGTGATCTTTGCGGTCGTACTTTTTTGTGCGCCACGGCACGGGATTTTAGTGAAGAAGTTTGGTCAGTTGGATGTGGTTGCGGATTGTTAGAATACGATTGCTTAACTGCTTTTCTGCGTCGCCTTGAGCTGTTTTCTTTGCAACTTAACATGATGGAATTTGCCGAATACGAAGATGCATTGATTTTAACTGCTGAAGAAGCACGTGTGCTGGGTTGTTTGATGGAGAAGGCCGTGACGACGCCGGATGCGTATCCGCTTAGTTTTAATGGGCTGGTGATGGCTTGTAATCAAAAAACCAACCGGGATCCGGTGGTTAGTTATGACGAAGATATTGTCGCCGAGGCGGTGGAAGGGCTGCGTGGGAAGCATTTACTGTATCGTGTTGATGGTGCGGGCTCACGGGTGCAGAAGTATAAGCATCGGATCGATGAGCGATTGAGGCTAATGCCACCTAGTCTGGCGTTGTTGACCGTACTGTTGCTGCGTGGCGCACAAACTTCAGGAGAGCTGCGTACGCGCTCTGAGCGAATGTACTCGTTTGTGAATGGCGAGGCGGTCGAGGCTGAGATCGCGGAGACTGCGGAAGATGTTGAGATCCCGCTATGGCGTCGATTTGAACGGGCACCTGGTCAGAAAGAAGCACGCTATATGCATTTGTTTTTTGGTGCAGATTCGGAGCCTGAAGCGAGCGTGTCTGTGCCTGCGGTTGCCGCCCCTGCGGTCGAAGCGGTGCAACAGCGCAATGAACGGATTGGTCAACTCGAAGAGCGAGTGGAACTACTAGGAACTGAATTGGCCGAGTTGCGTGCGACCTTTGCTGAGTTTCGTAAGCAATTTGAGTAATAAGAGCAGGGGGACTGCGCTTAGGAGACGAGACACTTTTGTCCCCGCTCATCAACCACTTGATTATTGATTAGGTTATTCTGACATCTATTGCGCAGCTAAATACTGGAGGGAA
>TARA_B110001469_G_scaffold95063_2_pt1 | contig 13533 bp, 8 predicted proteins | sample TARA_B110001469 | Tara Oceans TARA_B110001469 (sample SAMEA4397034) | marine metagenome | biome: Polar Biome; feature: [SRF] surface water layer (ENVO:00010504); material: water (ENVO:00002006), including particulate matter (ENVO:01000060) such as... | depth 5 m
ATAAATTTGATTTATATTTTTTTTACATCTACTGTTTGTATTTTATCTTCTTTTACTTTTATATTCTCTAATGTTATTTTTTTTATAGGTTCTCCAGGAATAAAATCCAATTTTATATCATTTTTATCTATCACTTTATCTATTGGTATTTTAGAATTTTGTTTATAAATATCTATAGCCATTCTTATAATACTTTCTACTTTTTTTTCTGGTATAGTATCTTTTAGGTCTAATTCATTATAGACAGTATTTTTGATAAAATCAATAAATTTAGTTTGGTCCACATTTGTTAAATTGTAATTTTTTTTTTTTGCTTTACTTTTATTCATTATTAAGTCTAATCCATAATCCATTTTACTTTTTTAACTTATTATTAATTATAAAATTAAACTTAATATAAAAAAAATATAAATATAGTATAAATGAGTAATTCTCAAACTATTTTAGGTGAAACATTTGAAAACACAAAATTACTAGTCATTTTCGCAATTCTCGCCATTGTAAATCTTATTGGTTTTTCCATTAAAGACCATAACTTTAAAATATGTTACTGGTTATCTGTTGCTCTCATTTTAATAACAGTTATTAACCTTAATATGTCTGTCGGATTTTATATTAGACTTAGAAATGATAAAGGTATAAGTGGAAATAGAGGTAAAAGAGGAGATAAAGGGCCAAAGGGGTTTCCAGGTAGATGCGAATTAAATTTAGAGGCAAATTGTGGCGTTAAGAATTGTATTTCTAAAATACAAGACCAATTATCAAAGAGGTGTAATCATTACGGAGAAATAGTTGCGAAGAGAGATTATGATAGAACTACCGAGGAACAACAAATATTAGATAAATATCAAACTTGGATTAATATAATAAATGATAAATGCGGATCTCACCAAGGTAATGAAAATGATTTTTTTGATACTATTTTCGAGGATTCGGCAAAATATTGTATGAATTAAAAAAATTAAAATTTAAATAGTATGAATTAAATATTGTATGAATTAAATATAATGTATAAATATAATGATAGTAACGTGGAGTTTTCTAGGAATTATACTTATAATAGGATTTATATTTCTCGGTATTAAAATGTCAGAAAGTGTTAAACAAGGTGATATTAAAATTTTCTTTTTAGCACTTTATACTATAACACTCATTACATTTATTAATATAGGTATTTCATTCTACTTTTACGCTAAAACTGTAAAGAAAAAAGGACATAAAGGATTAAGGGGATTACAAGGAAAAGTTGGAGATAAAGGGGATAGTGGATATTGCGAGGATAGTTGTAAAGTTAATAGTTTAAAATTATTTATAATTGAAAAAGTAAGAGAATACGTTAAAGAAAATAGTATAGATTTAACTAATATAGAACAAAAAGTATGTAGATATTTTAATTTTATAGATAATAATGATTATCCTATTTTAGGTACTCGTATTAATAATAAGGAAGAAGAAGTAAAAATTAAAAATTTAAAATTAGAAGAATATAAATACATAAAATATAATTATGATTTTACAAATTTTATAAATGAAATAAAAAAATTAAAAAATGATGGTAGTATAGATTCTAGTAACCATTTTAATGAAGATAATGCCATATTAAATTTATCAATAAAAGAGAATGAAGGTGAAAATATTCAACTTATATATATTCATAAAAGTTGTTAATTTATTTCTATAATTATATTAAATGTTAGTACTTCTAATAATATTAACACTATCCGTTATATTTGGATTTCTTCTTCTTGGAATAAAATTATCTGAAACCATTAAAGAAGCAGATAATAAACTATTATTTTGGATATTATACGTAGTTACTCTATTATCTTTCCTACAATTAACTGTAAGTATTATATTTTTTATTAAATATAGAAAAAAAGTAGGTCCGATTGGACCTAGAGGATTTATGGGGGAAAGAGGTGATAGGGGAAATAAAGGTAACTGTGGAGATGAAGAAGAGGGTAAGGCTTGTAGAAAAAAATCTCTAATGTTATTAATTGAAAAAAACTTTAGAGATAGTTTAGGAAGAGAATTAAATAAAACAGAACTAGCAGATATATATAATTTTGTTTATTCTGGAGCATTACAAAATGTATCAAATGGGGAAATTAATTTAAATTCGACAACATATGAAGATTTAAATAAATTTAATAGTATTCTAATGTCTGAAATAGAAATAAGACTAGAAGAAAATAGAACTAATTTAGAATCGCAAATAAATATTATTACGGAAGTTTTAACTAATATGGAAAAATATATTATAGAAGAGGAAAGTAAAATACCAACAATTTCACGAGAATAAAATAATTTCTATTTTAAATATAAGTATGAAAATTATAATTATCTTAGTAATAATATCAATAGCCGCTTTATATATTTCCGGCAATTTACGTTCTGGGGGTAATAAATATTCAATTCTATATGTATCTTGGGCAACTTCCCTCCTATTTTTTAATATTATTATGGCATTCTTCCTATATTTTTTCAATCACCAAATTAAAAAAAACCCAGGAGAATTAGGATTAAATGGTAAAATAGGACCTAGGGGATATGAAGGAGAATCTGAATATTGTAAATTTGAATGTAAATAATATAAAATGTAAATAATAATTAATTAGAATAAGCAAGACCACCCATACCATTCATAATTCTTAAAATATTATAATTGGTAGCATATATTTTTACTTGTGAAGATTGTAGACCGCTTTTAAGGTTCATAATAAGTTCTGAATTATCTAATCTACTAAAATTACAAGTTCCAGAAGGTTGATTTTGTTCGGGATTTAAAGAAAAACTATAAACATAAATAAACTTACTAGGAGTTCTAGTATGTCTTTGAAATGGAACTAATAATCTGAAATAATCTGCTTTTCTTACACCAAATCTTTCTTGACCGTTTAAATGTAATACTGTATCTACAATTGAATTATCACTTGTATCTGTTTCTACACTAACTTTATCTGAAAAATTATTCATTTGATTCATATTCTTAACAATATTCAAATGATTAACCCATATTAACTCTTTACACGGGTGATTAAATTCCAATGGTATTTTTAATGCGTCCGTCCCCTTTTGATAGTCATTAGTGCCATTAAATTGAACTTGTTCTATTAAATAATTATGATTTGCCTGAGCGAAATACTTTCTCTCTGCTGTATCTAAATAAATATAATCACAATATATTCTAATATCTGATATTTTATGTTCTACAGAAGGATCCGGTTTATCTAATACAATATATATATTTCCAGTTTTTATAGCACTATAAGTTCCTACAACTGTTATAGTATCTGTATCTGTATAACCTGATATTATATTTTCTTCTTCATCATCCTCCCATATAATACTCATACCCGTATATCTTTCTCCTGTTGTATCAATTGAAGCAAAATTATCTGTATCACCTGTTAATCCTGTATTAATATCTACAGTTCCATTAGTTTGTCTAGTTACATTATATCTCTCTACCGATTTATGCCAGAGATTTGTAAAATCCTCTATTTTAATATGTAATTTAACTTCGTGATATTGTAAAGCAATAAGGGGTAAAGCAAGACCTATATTCTTACAAAACCAAAATTGTAATGGAATAATTAATGTTTTTTCTGTTGTTATTGCACTATCTTTTCCAACCATAGTATTATATCCGTCTTTATGTTCAGCATTTAATGTTAGTTCATTCCATATTTCCATCCACTCTCCATATTGTTTATCAATCATTTGACCTCCTATTTCTATACTAACTTCTTTAATAATGAAATGCCCTATTGAATCTATCCATTTATTATTTATGCCTAATATACTAGTTATTTTAGGTAAATCTATTTCTATAACAATACCGTGTAATAAATCCCCACTTCTTGAAATATTACAAACTAAAGTTTGCCCGAAATCATAATTACCAACTAATGATTGTTGAACACTTTCCATTGAAAAATTGGTATGTTTTTTATAAACACTCCGAAAGAATGTTACACTAGGATTACCTGTTAAAAATATATCTTGAGAACCTTTTGCGACTAATTCCAATAAACCTCCAGTCATTATACTATTATAATAAACAAATAATTTATTTCTTTAAACTTTTTATCTTTGTTTAAATTTAAACATTTAATTATTAATTTATTATAATAATATGTCAGGATTGAATAGAACAGACGCCTATTATAGTGGTCTTAAAGTCCATAATAAAGGTAAAAATATTCTTACCATGAACCCTAATGGTGTTTATAATTTAAAAACTAGTTCTATAACAAATCATTCTTATAGTAAAATACAGAATTCTTCTGAGAATGATAGCGAATATAAATCTCTGAATGGTAATTTATCTATTAATACAAATAATGGCAATATTATATTACAAAATGGAAAAGGAGAAATTTTATATAATATAAAAAACGAAATTGAAGAATCGATATTGGAAGATGAAAATGATGAAGATATTTTCTTTATTGATTTAGATAAATTAAATAATATTAGGGAAAATTCTTTACTTATTGAATCACTCCAAAATCCATTATGTCTATACGGAAATAACGGCATTGATAATATTACACATTCAAATTATAAAGTTATTAGCGATAAAGAAATTATATTTCAGGCTCTTAGGAAAATTAAAATAAATACTATGGGAACATTATCTCTAAATTCTGAAAAAATTATTGGTTCTTGCGAAGAAGATATTGTTTTGTTATCTAATTCGGGAGATATTAAATTAGGAGGAGATGGTTTAGATAATATTGGTATTAAAGTAGATAATACAGGTTTAATTGAATTTGGAAAAAGTTATAATTTAGATAATCCTAAAAAATTTGTTGTAAATTTGGATTCTAATAAAAAAGATAATAAACAAAATGACGGAATAAGTATAATTAGCAATAATGTAAATCCTGAAATTGATTTAACTAAATTAAATAGTGAAGATAATACACCTCATATACAACTAGAATTAGATTTAGGTTGTGATTTAAAAGATATTAATAATAGTTTCTTTGCTAAAATGATTAATAATGACAATAAAACTTTTATTATGGCATTAGATAATTTTGAATTTAGTTTAGACGATATAGGTGTGAATATATTATGGGATAATGGAAATACTAATATAATTAATAATATTATTAGTAAAAATAAAGTAGAAATAGATTATAAAAAAGGTTTAGTAGAATTTGATTTTAGAAAAGCATATATAGACAGAAGTAATTGCGCAAATCTTAAAACTAAAACTAACTCTAATTTATATTTAGGAACTAATAATTTAGATATTCTCAATTTCTCTAAAAATGGTAGAATTGGTGTCAATACTAAAAATATTGATGGTAGTTTCCATATCACTAATAATTACGGTAAAACATTCAATATTAGATCAGATAAAGAAACTATATATTTTAATCATAAAGTTCTACAGTTAGAAAATACTAATTATATTATTTTTGCTAATACTGAAAAAGATAATAAATATAATTTAGAGGCATTTCTTTATAATATCGATAATTGTTTATTAAAACATAGTATATTAAAAGAAGATTCTTTTGAGGAGATTGAGTATAATGTAATTTTACATCCTACAAATAGAAATATGTTTATCATTGCTTTTTGTTATTTTAATAATAACGCTATATTTGTTACTGAAATAAGTTATTACAATGATATATTCAAAAGAAAAAAGGGTATTACTAAAAGAATTATCAATGAAGATATTGAAAAATCCAGTTTTCCTTTACTTACTTGTTTAGAAATGCAAAATAAATATTATCATTCTTTAATATTTAGAGATAGTAAACCAGACGAAGAATTCTATTTACATATTTATAGTAATACAAATGAAATAGTCCTACAAATAATATTAAAACCAATTATGGAAAATATAAAAGATAGAAAAATTAAAAAATTATCTTTTATTGGAAATGAATTAATATATTTAGATCATTTTATAAAAGACGGAAAGGAAATGTGCTTTTTAACTAAAATAAAAGTAATATACAATGATAATAAATTTAGTATAGAAGATAATCAAATTGTAAATATAAATCTACACACATTCGAAGAAGAGTTGGAAATAGTTAATGCTGATTTTTATTCTGTTGATGGTAATGTAGAAATAGTTGTATTATGTAATAATGGAAATGTATATTTAAATAAGGGTTTAAGTAGCGATTTATTATTACAAGAAAATGATACAGAAGAGATTAAGTTAGTGTTATATAATGGAAAAACTAAATTAATTTATTATGATACTGAATTTAAAATGTTAGATTTGGAAACAAAACATATAAATTATTGCGAAACACTTCACAATAGCATAAAGAATATATCATATATTTCATTATATAATAGTAAAAAAACTTATATAAAATCATTATTAGTATGGGAAACTGGTGATAATAAGAGTTATAATGGGAATAGTATAATATTTAAGGATATTAATTCTATTTCTAACTTAGTCAAAATTGAAAATAGTAATACTAATATTGAAATAAAAGATAATGGAGATATTTTTATTCAAGATTTATTAAGTATATCAAAACAAGAAAATACTACTGAAATTAAAAATAACTTAGTGATAAGTTCATTGAGACAAAATCCAATAAATAATACTGTAGGAAAACAAGGACAAATAAATTATTATGAAAATGATTTATTTATTTATTTAGGTAATAAATGGAAAAAAATAAAATTAGAAGATATTTAATTTTATACTAATCCAAGACCGTGTGTGGATTAATATTTATTAAATAATTCGCACTACTATTCTGACCTATATATGTTCCTAATATATAATTTATTGTATCGTCATTTGAACCGTCTATACTATATTTTTTAATAACTCCCGCAGTACTAGATGATAAAACCTCATTTTTTACTGGTGTATTAGTTATTGTTTCTACTTCACAAATACCATTAGTAGATACATAACATAAATTATTTGTTGTATCTTTATAAATAATAACACCCAAAATAGATTTATTTTCGTCCAAATCTTTAACAGTTAAATCTGTATCACTATCAAAAATAGCTACTTTACCAATAGTTACTGTTCCTGTATATTTAAATTTCATAACTGTTCCATATGCCTTCAAGAATGAAGGGGAAGATCCAGAATCTGCCAAACTCGCAATAGTTCCTAAGCCAAACATATTACAATCGGCACCAAAATATGTATCTGTTGTACTACTTCCTGTAAAATTCCAGATATATGGTTTAGTACCCCTTTGAAGTTTTATATAATTCTCATCTTGTGTTACATTTAAAGAAGTTGTTGCCGTACCATTATATGTATCACTTAATCCTTTTATTGACCTAAAATTGACGTCATAATTGGTAGTATCTGAAACTATTAATTGCGATGAAGTTCCCGAAGAAGTCGAACTTGTACTTGTTGAATCTGTACTTGTTACACTTGTACTATATGTTGAACTACTACTGTTACTAGATAATGAAGCATTTGTTGTACTTGTTAAGGCAAAATTACTTAATTCGGGAACACCTCTATAGGCACCTATGATATACGGATACGCATATATACTATTATCTTCAATTTTTGCCTTAGATACATCTATTTCTGTTCCATCTGTGTTTAATGTACATACATAATGATAAATACCATCTGGATATTCTGGAGTTTTCCTAAATATTCCATTACATATATCTAAATCACCAGATGTTCCATTCTGATCATATAAATGAGTGCTCGTATCATAAGAACTTTTTAGAATTTTTAAACTATAATCTCCGTCTGTATCCTTCGCATATCCTATCTGTCCATATATTGGATAACCATCAAATGCCCAACCTAAAATAGGTGAATGTGCGAATGTATTTTGACTATCTGCTGAATTCCCTTCAAAACTCTTTTGTGCTTCTAAAGCAAGTTTTATTTCATTTGTGCTATCAGTTAAACCAATATTCTTCAAAAAACCAGTATAAGTAAAACCATTAACCGTTGGTGTTTTATAAAAATCTATCTTTGAACTATCTTTTTTTAAATAAAAATATTTTTTATCATCACTGTGCACGGGACTCTCTATAATTTTAATTATTTTTGTTAATGTATCACTACCTTTCTTCCCTTGTAATGTAAATGTTTTACCTATATAATCCTCAGTTACAGTAACAACACTCAAATCTAAATACAAATGCGCGTTTAGTGATTTCCCAGGTAATCCATTAGTATAAAAATTATTTTGTAATAAAGTTAAATTATCTTCAGATAAACTCCCCGAACCTTTAGTAAGAGAAAATGTATAACCTGAAAAATTACCCTCACTAACATTAAAATAATATTTATCTAATATAATACCATTAGTACCTATATCATATTCTGTTTTAAACGCTTCTCCATAATATGGATTATTAGTTTCACTTATAACTGTCCCAAATTTAATCATCGCTTCTAATCCAACCGGATACTTGTTATAATGATAATCATTATTTCTATCTATAGTTCCCCCATTATTATCATATACTATTTTACTATTAGTAGAATCAGTATCTGTTACTCTATTTGTTCTATTATAATTACTATTCAGAGTTACAGTTGTAAGTTGCCTTTTTACTACAGGATCCGTTATTTTAGAAACACTACTTTCTACAATATCAGAAACAGTATCTGTCATATCGTGATGATTATAACAAGGAATACCATTAACCATAATCCCAATAGGACCCAAAGGTGTAAGACTAGAAGGTCCTGTTCCAATTTTAATGGTTTCATAACTTCTATCAGTCATAACTTCCTTCCAATTTGAATCATTTTTATACCAAAAAACTTCTTTATTAAATGTTGTTGTTGGAGTTTCTTCTATTGAATAAATTTTTACTGGTATTGTTTTTTCTTCTACTATATCAGGATTAGTAGGTATTTTAAAAGGATAACCATATACTTTTCGAGAATTATTTACATAAGAATAACTTTGCCTATCTATTCCATTTATATTTGTTTCTATTAATCCAGAAGTAATTGATTTATTACTTGCCCATTTTGCGGTAGAAGTAGTATTTACAGTTCCGTCTATATAAATTTTATAATTCGGAATACCATTACTTCTTATATACATACAAGTTGACTCTGTAATATCAGTATAACTGTGAACATATGGAAAATATGTTATAGCCGTATCTGTATCAGTTGAAGTATTGGTATAGGTGGCATTTGGATTATTACATATTACTTCTATACCATTAGTTTTATTTCCAGTATGATAAAAATTAGTATTTAATCTATTAGTGGTTATTTCATTTAATTCTAAACAATTATCTATCGATTTGCCCGCGATATTAGAATTATCAAAACTAATTTTATGATTTACAGTAGATACACTACTATTATAATAAACATAATATCCATTAATACTACCAAAATCACCTGTAACTTTTAAAGCAACTGTTCCATAATAAAAATAGAATAAATTATTATTAGAGTCCATATAGGTGTAAGGATATTTTCTATTATCATCATTATCGCCAACCATAAACATATTATTTGTTAAACCTAAAAATTCTATATTACTTTTATTGGTAATATTAAAAGAAATAGGATTATCTTTACTAATATCTGTAAATAAATAAGTCCCTAAACCTATACTTAAATCAGTTGATTTAGTATATTCCCCGAATTTATATTCCCCACTTGAAAATGTAGTTTCTGTTGTATCAGTTAAATTTGTTACTGCTCTTGAAGATATTACAGGATTATATATATACCCCTCTTCATAATTATAGTCTTTCAAATTATAAGTACATAAACAATACTCTTCAGTTCCTCTTAAACTTCGTGAATTTTCCATATCAAGCAAATTACTCCTCTTGAAAAAATAATAATTATTCCCTACATTCGGTAATGATATAAATTCATTGTCTGCTCCTAAATCTATAATATCTTCCTTATCTAACTTCTTATTTGTTAAAATATAATATTTTATTACTAATGAACTACTCTTATCATAAGTTCTATGATTTACAAATATTAAATTTTTATTATAAATAAAACAATATTCAAATTTATGTTGATAATCATAATGTATATTATTATTTAAATTTATCACTTTAACCTTTTTCATATTGTAAATCTTATCGATATTCTTATATTCGTCAGTATAAACTATTAATAAATAATTATCATATAAAGCATATTGATATATTCTAATATTATCTATATTTATATTACTTAATACCTCTAATATTTCACCGTCCAAATTATATAAAATTAAATTACTTAAATTATTTATTTCTTCCTTATTGATTTTTAATATTAAATTCTCTCCTTCTTCTACTTCGGTACCATCGGTAATCGTATCTAAATAACTTCTATTAGTATCCATTTTTAAAAAGTATAAATTATTATTATAAGATTTAATACAATACTCATTTGTATTATTATCATTATTAAAACCAATATTATTTCCGAAATCCCCATATTTATTTATACTTTTACATATTGATAAATCAATATTTAATTCTTCCCTTTTTATAAAATCACCATTTTCTATAATATAATAATAACTTTCATCCAAATTTAATAAAAATAATTTATCATAATCCATTAATTGTAAAATAAAATTAGTAGTTTCTTCCTTTTGTAATTCTATTTTAGATACTAAATTATAATCACTTGTGGTTATTTCATATATATGTATATATTTATTTTCTTCCTCTTCAATATAAAAAAAATATATTTTATCATTATTTTGAATTATATCAAATTTTACATTTTTAACTAAATAAACTATATACAATTCTTCTCCTATATCATTTAAATCATACATATTAATGGTGTTAATTTCTAAAGCATATTTTAAAGCAAAAAACTTTTCATTATCTTGATAAAAAAAATAAAAATAATTATCTAAAAAATACAAACCTAAATTAATTTTATCTAAATCTTCTATACTAAAATCTATAATTTCAGTTTCATATTCCTCCTCTGTATCTAAATCTATTATTTTCAAAACAATAATATTATCTTCGACATCCATCTCGTCCTGTCTCGAAAATAATATATATACAAAATCTTCTCTCTCATATAATCTAAAAATACCTTCTTTTATATTTCCATAATTTATTCTATCTTTTAATTCATATAAAGACATTATCGGATTTACTATTAAATTTAAAAATTTCTTTAAATAATTTAAATTTAATAAAACTAAATCTATTTTATATATTTAACCTATTCGGAAATACTCATTTTTAATCCGAAATAATAAAAATTATTTTCACCTATAACTTTTAAATAATAATCCGTTCCTTCTCCTACACCCGTATTATCAAATTCTATTTTTGGGAAAATTCCCTTTGATTTAGTATTTGATAAAGTATTAGAATAACATTTTATATTTTCATTTATATCATATATTTCTAATGCCAATCCAATAGAAGGTTTCGTATTATTTAATAAATGAACTAACTCTATTGTATATTTTCTATTATATAATTTAACTTTGTAATAATTTGAATACCCTTTTTTAATATTATATGGACCATAGACTCCTATACTTTTAAATATAATGGCTTTCTCAAATGATGTATTAAATGGTAAATCGTCACATCTTAATCTATATATAATTTTCATATACCAATGCTTTTTTTCACTACTCAATGATACCTTTTTAAATTTTCTACTAGTAATTGGTTCGCCAGGATCATTTGCTTCTTCTTCGTCTGGTATATCCATTAATTTAAATTGTACAGAATAAATTCTTGAATCATAAAGTTGATTTGTTAAAGATTCATAAACCGTTTTAAAATCTTTATATATATTATTATTTGTTGGAGTATTTATTTCATTTAATGATATAAAACTAATATTATCTGATAATTTAGTAAATATTGTATCCATTTGCTGTTTTTTTTTATCCTTCTGTAATATAAAATTATTGTTAATTGTTGTGCTATCTGAATAATAAAATTCTTGATTCGTATCAATAACAGAACTGGAACTGGAACTAGAACTAGAACCAGCTTCCGAAGAACTGGCACCCCCCGAAAGTAATCCTTCTAAATCTTCTAAATCTTCGGTTTCATCTTCAATACTATCTTCTATTTCTCCTATTGTATATATTGATTTAGAGTCATTAATAGATAAAATAGCAATAAAAAAATCACTTGGTAATTTTGAAGAATCTATTATCCCTAAATCCAATATACTTACGTAATATTTAAATATATTATCTTCTTCTAAATACGAAGTTTTCCAATTAAAATCTCCCCCCTCTTCTGTTTTTATTTTTGCGTGATATTGATTTGTTCCTACTTTAGTATAATCACTACCTAAATCATATTCTGATTTGAATATTATTTTTGCTTCTAAATTTGGTATACCTTTACTATTTTTTAAATTAAGTTGTTTATTTATTAATTTACTAAAATGTAATGGTTTAAATGTGGTTGTATCATAATCAATATTCCCCGATAATCCCACAAATACGGATTTATAATTTATTAAAATATTATTATCAGTAAAAACATTATAAGATATTTGTATAGTTCCTTCATCATAATAATCATCTGAAAAATATAATTTTCTATTAGAATTTTTCGTTTTTGAAAATCTATTTGTCTTTGTTTCCGATCCATTTTCCCATAATCTTATTTGGAAATTTGCCAATTGTCTCTTTTCATTTATAGAAATATTTAGAAATGTAATAACAACCTCATTATATAATCCTAAACCTACATATACCTTAGATAAATATGTAAAATTTAAATCTCCATTAAAATACGCAATTCTATAATCTAATAAACACTTTTTATATGATATCTCTAACTTATCTTCCCTAATCTTAGAAACTATTATTGTTGCGTCTGTTCCATTTATAGTTATCACATCATCTTTTTTATATCTTGAACCACCGCTATTTATTTTTATAGTTGAACTATCTATATATCCGTCAATTGAAACAGTAAAATCTATTATTACTCCACTACCACTACCTCCTATACACGATATATTTGTATATACACCAGGAGTAAGTAATTGAGTTCCTTTAGTAAATTGAGTTGAATCAAATTCTATAATAGATTTAGATTTATCTAATTTAGTTCCTGTTATAAATGATATATATCCTAACTTATTTATATACATTTTTGAAAATTTATTTTTATAAAAAGGAAAATACTTACTAAAATTATATTCATAAAAAGAATTATCCCTTAAAGTTTTAGATATATCTAAATGATTAGACCAATTTTCATTCTGTACCCAACCTTCATTATTCCTTACATAAACATTATAACTACTAGTATCATTTGGTTTAAAAATTATATTATGCCTACATAAATCAAATAAATTAGTGGCATTGTAAATAAAAGAAGGGTTACTATACTGTAAACTCGAACCATAATCTATAAATTCATTAGTTATATTATTATCTTTAACAACCGAGACTTCTTTAAATATATTACCTATATCTGTAAAATTTTCACCTTTGTTAATAATTAATTTATCTTTTTTTATATTATCACTAAATAATAACCTCTTGAAATAACTTTTACCATTATTACCAATATTTGCGGAAGTTACGGGTGTAAAAC
>TARA_B110001469_G_scaffold46256_1_pt1 | contig 13461 bp, 7 predicted proteins | sample TARA_B110001469 | Tara Oceans TARA_B110001469 (sample SAMEA4397034) | marine metagenome | biome: Polar Biome; feature: [SRF] surface water layer (ENVO:00010504); material: water (ENVO:00002006), including particulate matter (ENVO:01000060) such as... | depth 5 m
TGTAGAACGCGGTTCTTTGCGAAGCAAAGGCCGTGTTGGCAGTGCCGCAATCCGACGCAAACGCGCCCTCTTCGAGAGGCACGTCCTACACGCAGGATCAACCAAGGTGTAGAACGCGATTCTTTGCGAAGTTATTATGCTCGAAGAGTGTTATTATGCTCGAAGAGTGCAAAGGCCGTGGTGCCTGTGCCGCCCGAAATACAGCTAACGGTGGCCTGTTTTAATTGCCCGGCTGCCCATTCGATATCCATTTCAAAGCCGCCACGGACCCGCAGGCCAGTGACCGAACCAGTCGGCCAGCCGTCCGGGTATGTCATCGGCTCATACCCATCCAGTTGCGACTCGGACGGTCTTATTCTAGTTTAAGCGAAGACTCCGCCGCGCTCAGGCTAGATGCTCCAAAAAGACAGGCGAGTGATGCGATTGCGTGTAATTTTTTCATGATCTTACTCTCCTCCAAGTTGAGGAAAGTGTTCCACAATAATTTTCTGAACATCGCTTGAGCGTTTTCCAGTGGCATACGGCCAGCCTTCATTTTCCTGTTTCGGGCCTGGGGTCGTGCGGCCGTCCCGCATCGCCTTGGCGAGTTCATCGACGAGGGCCTGAACCTTCTCCGGGTAAGCGTCCTCAAGGTTGTTGGTTTCGCCGGGATCATCCTTGAGGTTGTAAAGCTGAACCAATTTTGCCGTGGTCGTTACCTTCTGCCCGGGAATGCTCCAGCCGCCACCGGATCCGTCGGTCAGAATCAGTTTCCAATCGCCTTTGCGAATCGCGAAGTCGCCGTTGATTGAGTGATGGATGGTCGATGGGCGTGCTGTTTTTTTCTCCCCTTTCAAACAGGGATAGAATGAGAAAGAATCCTCTGCAGCATGATCAGGTATCTGATCACTCCCTCCAAGGATCTCCGCAAATGTGCCGAAGAAATCCGTGGTGCAGACCGTCACATCACTGCTGCTCCCCGCAGCAACCTTGCCGGGCCAACGCACAAGGAAAGGAACGCGATGGCCACCCTCATAAATGGTTCCTTTGGCACCGCGATAATCACCCGAAGGACGATAGCCCGCAGCAAGCATTTTGCTAATGTTCACATAGGCAGCAAAACCATTATCAGCGGTAAAAATGACGATGGTATTCTCTTCCAGCCCCGACTGCTTAAGTTGCTCCAACACCTGCCCAACGACCCAATCTGTCTCGGCGACAAAATCCGCATACCAGCTGTATTGCGGGTAGCGTCCCTTGAACGCCTTACCCGGCGCGATCGGCGTGTGCGGCGAGGTCAGTGGGAGATAGAGAAAGAACGGCTGATCTGATTTGTCCTTCGCTCGATCCTTGATATAACGGCGAGACTCCGCGGCCCAGTCGGCCAGACAGTCACTGGCCTCGAAACCAGCTGCCGCCGCACCGACACGCTGAAATTTGCTGTTCTGAAAATGAAGAAAGCCCCTGTCCACCGTGGGCACCTCTACAGCGCGGTTGTTGCGTAGGTAGAGATAGGGAGGCATGTCAAGCGAGGCGGCAATGAAAAATGCTTCATCAAAGCCAACGTCCACTGGGCCATTCATGAACGGCTTTGTGTAGTCAATCCTCCAGGATCCAATTTTACCCTCCGGGACCGCATCTTTGGGAAGATGCTCCCAATCTAGTCCCAGATGCCACTTACCGATGCAGGCGGTATGGTAGCCGGCACGCTGTAGAAAATCCGGTAGATTCACGCGCTCTGGATCCATCAATGCCGGACTCACACCACCAATCACCCCACTTTTGAGTCTGCTGCGCCAGTTATAACGACCGGTCAGTATCCCGTAACGGGTCGGCGTGCAGACCGATGAGCTGGTATGGGCATCGGTAAAGCGCATCCCCTCCTCCGCCAGGCTGTCGAGTGCAGGCGTAGGAATAAGACCTCCTGCATGACTGAGCTCACCCACCCCCATATCATCGGCAAGTATTAACACAATGTTGGGTTTGGCCTGTCCGGCCATCACGGGCAGCATGCTTACTCCGGCGACAAACACGGCGGTCGCTATCGCTTTCAGTAATCGGCTCATTCTATTGTTCCTCCAAGTGAGCGTTAAAGATGAGAGTCTGCCCTGGCTTCATGTTCAGTGTGATCGTTTTTCCAGCGTAGCGCAGGGTGCCTGTGCCGCCCGAAATACAGGTAACGGTGGCTTGTTTTAATTTCCCGGCTGCCCATTCGATATCCATTTCAAAGCCGCCACGGACCCTCAAGCCAGTGACCGAACCCGTCGGCCAGCCATCCGGCAGTGCCGGCAGCAGATCGATGATAAATGAGCCATCCGGATTGCGCAGATGACTTTGCACCAGCAACTCAGGCAGCCCACCGGAAACAGCCAGGTTGCCCTCCACTTGCATGACATAGTCCAAACCTTCGAACCATTTTTTAGGGTATCTCTGTTCCGCCGGGCCTGAGGGACATTGGTTAAACATGTTGTTGTTCATCAGGGTGCCCAGCATACGGTCATAAGCGAACGCAGCCCGGTCTCCATCGCCCAGTCGCGCCCAAAGCGGTGCCACCCAGCCTTCGCTCCAACCGGTACCTCCGCCACCTCCACTGGTGCGTACCTCTAGTGATTTACGGGCGGCCTCAAGGAGTTTTGGCGTGGAGGCATTGATCGTGTCACCAGGATAGAGCGCATAGAGATGCGATAAGTGGCGGTGGCGAGAATGCTGTTCCTTGAACTCTTCCGGCCACTCCAACAGTCGCCCATCCGCCTGGCTGATTTGGTAGGGTTGCAGCTTTGCCATCGCCTGCTCTAATTCCCGCTTAAAGGCCAGCTCTTCAGCCGAATCCATCTTCAGGATTTGCTGTGATTCCAGGCAGTTTTGGAACAGCTCCATCATGATCTGGGTATCCATCGCCGAACCATAGGTGACGTGGCCTTTCTTGCCGTCCCGGTCGGTGAAAGCATTCTCGGGCGAGTTCGAAGGGAACATCACCAGTTTCCCGGCAACGGAAGTGCCCTGCGGAGCTTCGACCAGTGTATCGAGATAGAATTGAGCCGCGCCCTTCATCAGCGGATAGGCGCGGTTTCGCAAGAACTCAACGTCGCCGCTGTAGTGGTAGCGCTCCATCAGATGGCGGCACAACCAGCCCGAACCAAAGGTCCATGTCATGATACTGCGTGCTCCTCCGATCACCGCACCCGCAAAGGCGTCGGTGCGCAGGCCCAGCACCCAGCCACGGGCGCCATATACGTCACGGGCGATCTTTGTGCCAGCGGGCACGAAGGCCTCTAGAAATTGGTAAAGCGGCTCGGCACATTCACTCAGGTTGGCGACATCCGAAGGCCAGTAGTTCTGTTCGAGATTGATATCGAGTGTGTAACTGGACGACCAGGCTGGATTGGTGATGTCTTCACTCCAAATCCCCTGGAGATTAGCGGGGACCGCCCCTTCCCGAGAACAGCTGATCAGGATATAGCGCCCGTACTGGAACAACAGGCTGACCAGTTGCGGATCTGGCGAGACCGCTCCGTCCTGATAACCGCTTGCTTTATATTTCTTGGCCCACTCTTGCATGGCTGCAAGTCGCTCACTAATGGGTTTGGCGGCCTTTTCTTCGCCGCCCAAATCAAGGGTGACTCGGTTAAAGAGTCCCTGGTAATCCTTGAGGTGGCGCTGCTTTAGCTCATCCCAAGTCTTGGCACTGACACTGGATAAATTCTTTTCGCAGGCTATCGCCGGGTCCTCCCCCAGGCTGTAGGGGGCGTTGTAGTTGGTTCCCGCAACAATGAAAATCAATACCTCGTCCGCGTCGCTCACCCGAATGAGATTGGCATCCGCTGTGACCGAGCCACCCGTATTGACGATACGCACTCGAGATTCAAAGGTGAGGCCGTCGGTTGCCGTTTGGCCACGCATCACCAGCGTGTCAGAACCGATGGACCGAGTCGAGGCGCTGCGTTCGCGGTCGAGCTTGGCCTCAAAAGATATCTTGTTCTTTTTGTTGGCAGTCAAACGAACCACAATCGCCCGGTCAGGGTAGCTGGCAAAGACTTCACGGGTGAACGTGGCGCCCCGATCTTCGTACGATATTCTCACCATCGCGTCGTTTAAGTCCAATTCGCGGCGGTAGTTCTTCGCATTGCTTAGGCTATGCGTGAACGCCAGCTTCAGATCACCCAAAGCCTCGTAACTGCGATTGCCACGTAACCCCATGACCTTATTGAGGACCTCTTTGGCCTCATCTATCTGGCCTTCGCGGAACAGTTGATGCCCTTTTTGAAAAATTTCGGGTGAACCCACGACAGCGGTCTTATCGACCGGGTTGGGACCACCGGACCACAGCGTCATCTCATTCAGTTGCAGGTGCTCCATATCGGGACGGCCACTGACCATCGCGCCCATCAAGCCATTGCCCACTGGCAAATATTCATCCCAAGTTCGACTCGGACGATCGTATTCTAGCTTGAGTGGCGATTCCGCCGCGCTCAGGTTTAATGAACTCAACGGCCCTAGCGAAGCTGAGTCTTGCGCAAATTCTAGCTCGATTTCAGCGACCTGAAAATGCGACGAGTCATTGCGGATTATCAACATCTAAGCTGTCCCCCATTTCCACTTGGAGCGTCTTAAACTCAGCTTTAAGAGCAGCGATTTTTGAGGCGTATTCAGGGTTAATAGATAGATCGACCATCTCTTCAGGATCTTTCTCCAAGTTGTATAGACGAGCGGTTCGTTCAGCTCTAGGATACATAATCAGTTTCCACTCATCCTGAATAATCATTCTCTGAAGATCTTTATACTTACCGTAGACACGCTTAACGTTTGTCTTCTTCTGGCCCTTGATGATCGGCATCAAATCCTGAAACTCTACATAATCTGGAGTCTTAGCACCTGCTAGAGCAAGCGAGGTTGCCATGGCATCCTGCAAATAGATTGGCTGATCAACCTTCTGCCCCTGCTTGACTCCAGGACCTGTAATCATAAACGGAACTCTCATACTGTGGTCATACATGTTCTGCTTACCAACAAGACCGTGGTGACCAACACTTAAACCATGGTCGGCCGTAAAGATAATGTATGTATTATCAGCTTCTCCGGACTCTTCCAGTGCATCTAGAATTCTACCGATCTGGTCATCCATATGGGTCAGAATTGCAAAGTATTCTTGGCGGTGAACTTTAATGGCAAATTCTGTTCTCGGGAAAGGTGCGAGTTGTTCATCTCTAAGACCAGCTGGGCAGCCGATGTCATTTCTATATGGATACTCTGCTAGGTAATTCTCAGGAACCGAGATCGAGTCCAGTGGATACATATCAATATATTCCTTCGGCGATTGGCGCGGGTCGTGAGTCGCGTTGAAAGCGATATACATGAAGAAAGGCTTATCGTCCTCCTTCGCTTGATCTAAAAACTCAAAAGTATTATTAGCGACCACTTCACTCCAGTGAATGCCGCCTTCCCAGAATCCACCCTCTGACTTATCCCATGGTTTCCAACCATTTTCATAGTCATCCAGATCTTTAGGACGGTTATAACCTGAACCTTTAGGCATTCCACCACGAGCATCCTTAACCACGTCGAAACGAGGTTTGCCACCAACGTGCCATTTACCAGTCATATAAGTCGTATAACCTGCATCTTGCATCAGCTCAGACCAGTGAGGGTTAGAGCCAATCGCTTTTTGAGCTCTGTTGACATACATCCCAGAGTTGAGCATCGCACGGCTGGCAGCACAGACTGCACCATTCCAAGCTCCCATGTTATAGGAATGGGTAAAATGAACACCCTCCTCGACAAGCTTATCCAAATTAGGAGTCTTCGCCTCCGTTTTCCCCAGATAACTTAAGGTTTCGAAACTTAAATCATCGGCAAAGATAAATAGAATATTTGGTTTTTGCTCCATAGATGAGTCTTGCGCAAATTCTAGCTCGATTTCAGCGACCTGAAAATGCGACGAGTCATGCGGCTTAAACACAAAACGATATGCCTTAAAGGACTGCTTAGTATCCACAGTAAAGCGCTTAGTCATGCGACGCCGTTCAAATGGTGTGCCTAGATTCTTTTCATCGAGGAGCAGCCAATTGCTGCCCTCGTCATTGGATCCTTCAAGTCTCCATTCAATTGGATCACGTGTCGGAACGTCTCCAGCAGAGGTGAAGGAATAGCCTTGCAAGGGCGTGCTGCTTGCTTGCTCGTAAACCATTTGCCACACTACTGGTATGCCACCATGATGGACGCACCATTTCGTGCCGACATTTGCATCGACCGTCCGATCGACCGCCTGAGTCGCAGCAGAGCGGGACTTGCTCACATTGGAAAGCCCCAAGGAAAGCGCCGACGCTGTCTCTAATTTCAATGACGACTCCGCCGCGCTCAGCGTACAGGCTCCAAGCAAGCCGCTGAGTATAAATAATACATTTAATTTCTTCATTATACTGTCTGTTGTTATTTCCCGGTGAAATTCAATTGAATCTCGCCGATCTGAAAGTGTGACTGATCAAGCGGCTGAAAAACGAAACGGTAGGTTTTAAAACGCTGTGACTTTTCGATCGAAAAATGCTTCGTCGCCAAGCGCTCGGCAAACGGTTCTGCTAGATGATGCTCGTCCACAAGGGTCCAGTTATAGCCGTCATGACTGCCTTCGAGCTTCCACTGGATCGGGTCACGCGTGGGCACATCTCCAGCGGACGTGAACGCATAACCCCGCAACGGTGCTTCGGGCAGTGCGTCGTAGGTTATCTGCCATACGACCGGCTTGCCGGAATGTAAGACACACCATTTTGTCGAGCGATTGCCATCAATCGATTTCTCAATCTTCTGAACATCAGAACTAGCGTTCCGAGTTGGATTCGAAAGTCCCGGTTCAGGTGCGGTCAGTGCTTTTTGGAGCGAGCACTCACCCTCAAAAAGAGTCTCGAGCGTATAGCGGCCTCCGGCCTTCACATCAATGGTCTTTCTTTGCTCGCCGAAGGCGAGCACAAGGCTTTCATTTTTGCCCGCATGAAGTAACGCGGAGGTCATTTTTCCGTCCGCCCATGCAAGATCAATTTTGTGACCGCCGCGCACCAACACGCCTTGGATCCCACCATCCGGCAGTTCCGCCGACCAACCAGGCATCAGGTCGATGTGGCCGGGATGCGAGAAGACCAGCATTTCCATCAGCACCCGCGGGTAGGAAAGCGCGACATCTAGATTGTAGTACAAGTGATCCGGGCAATGCGAAGTCACCATGCTGTTGTAGTGCCAAGAGCTTTTGGCGATTATCTCCAGCAGCGCCCACACATTCTTTACATCGTGCAGCCGCGAGGCCATCTGGGCAGCAAAGACGATGCCGTGACCGGACAGCTGAGCATGGATGACCAAGTGCGCCTGTTCGATCCGTTTTTCGAGCGCCACATGAGCCGCCTTTTTCAATGCAGGATCGGCCCCATCCTGAAAAAACTCATACCCAGGAAACACCGGATAGAGATGCGAGTTGTGGCGGTGATTATAAACCTCAGCGTAACGCTCCGGGGCCCATTCCGCTAGCGCACCATCTTCATTAATGCGATAGGGCGCGATCTTTTCTCTTACGTGCTTCCACTTTGTTATCTGCTCGGAGGGCAGATTAAACTGCTCTCCCAGCTCGATCAGTATCTGATGTACTTCGCGGGCCACGGCAATGTCGACGGTACAGTCATCGGCCAATTGCGCTCGGCTGCCGTTAGGCATGAATACCTGATTTTCAGGAGAAACGCCCGGCGTGATATGCAACACGCCGTGCTCGTCTTTGACGAGGTAATCCTCATAAAAGTCGGCCATTTCCAAATAGAGCGGCAGAACGCGCTCTTTCATAAATTTCGTATCGCCACTCAGCAAGGCATAGTCATAGAGCGGTCGGAGATTCCATCCTGCAGTGCAAATGCTATACCAGTGGTTGGGATTCTTATGCGACACGTATCCCTTATCTGGACGACCGTAATAGGCCGGTAGAAAACCGCGTGTACCGAGCGTCTTTTTTGCGTTAAGCCGCCAGCCGGGCAAACACCCTTCGACAAAGCCCGCATAGGATTCGACACATTCAGGCAGGTTGCCCATCCCGGCGGCGGAGATGGCCAGATTCAAATTGGAATTAAGCACAAAACCGCCGGCCCAGTCCGCCTTCCAGCCGCCGCCCCATATGCCCATCAACGGTGGCGGATATTTGCCCGAAGAAGAGATCAGCAGATAGCGCCCCATCGCGTGAACCATTTCCAGGTAAAGCGCGTTCACTCCGCCGTCGGCAATCTGCTGCAGTAGTTGCGGCGTTGTCGTGGTTTTCCACTGCTCTTCAGCTCCCAGATCCAGGATGACCCGACGAAACATATCGCCGTGCTTTTCAGCATGAGGGGTCAGCAACTCCCCGTATTCCGTCGGCATGTGCGCCAGCTCCGCTTTCACCACCCCCTCTTGGGTCTGTAAACCGTCCGCCAACGGGGTGATGCGGATAAGCACCAGCACTTCGTCGGCGCCTGTTACCGCGAGCCCATTCCCCTGCTTGACCATGCTTCCGCCTTTGACCGTGACCCGGGCAAGCCCCTCGTAACCGCCCTGATCAACCTGATAGTCGGCATGATAGCTGAGCCAGCCCGGCTCGGAGTCCGAACGGACAGCGTTAAACGCGTTCTCCAGATCGAAGTCATAATGCTTCCCTTCGCGCCCGGGTGTTTCGTTCAACGAAAGGGTAAGATTGAGCTTTGAACCATCCGTCGCCTTCAACGACACCACGTTAACGTTATCGGCCTGAGAAGAAAAGACGCGCTGCTCCACTCCGGAAGCCGCTCCTTGCCAGCGGGTGAGCACCTCGCCGGTTTCCAGGTCGAGCTGATTGGCATACGAATCTTCCTGCTCAAATTCAGAATAGTTTATACACAGGTCAAAAGCTGGATGCGGGGTGCACTCCCATGTTTCGCCCGCCCCCATTTCCTTGGCCTGTTTCCTGGCATGCCCAGCGACAAAGTAAGCCTTCTGGTTTTCGCCATTCGCAATATGCTCGCGCATTTCGGGAAGGTACTGTGCGATATCGGGCACCCCGACGATCTGCCGATCCCAGTTGCGCAGGAAGAGCTCCTCATGCACGTTGATAATTCGTTCGTTGCCGGCTTGTCCCAGCACCATGGTGCCGTGCCGACCGTTGCCCGTCACAAAAGCATCCTCCCAGCGCTCGGCAGGTCGATCCGACCGCAGCACCCAGCGACCCGCACGGTCGGAATCCAGTTTGAGCGAAGACTGCGCCGCACTCAGCGTGAACGCTCCAAGCAGGCAGCTGAGTGTTGCGATTGCGTGTAATTTCTTCATAGTCTTTATTCTCTGCCGAGTTTGGCAAATTGCTCCACCATGGCGGTTCGGCTCATCTCACTTCTCCACCAGCCAGATATTACGGAATTGCAGGATATTGATGTGATCCTGCAGACCGATGGAGAGCTCTTTGGCCCCGCAGGGCATCTCCATCTGATGATGGAGAATCCGGCCGTTTAACTGCACCGTCACCACAGCCTTGCCGTTCACCTGCAAATCAATGTCCACATCGTAGGCCTGCCATTCCAACGGCGGCCCGGCCGCATCGACCTTGGCAGGTATGCGCTTGTAGAAAGCGCCACACTCGTCCCAGTAATTCGGCGTGGTATAGCTGTTGAGAATCTGCACCTCACCGATGGCCCCGAGAAAGAGACCACTGTTGCTGCGCCCTTGGCCGGACTTGCCGGCCTCGACCGGATAGCGAAACTCCATGTGCAAGCGCATACTGCCGAACTTTTCGCGTGACTGAAGATTCCCCCCCAGCCCCTGCGCCCGATTCGCTTTGTCATGCTTGGTGACGGTTTGCATGGCACTGCCAACGATATCCCAGGTGACTGGCTTCGCCTCTCCATGCATCCAGCTTGAATAATCTGAACCGTCAAACAGCACCGTCGCCCCGGCCGGCGGCTGGAGCCCCACGGTAGGCGAATCGAGAGCCACCTTCCTCAGCACGAACTCGGTCGAATCACCGTGCAGCTTTGCTCGTCCGCGCACTTCGGTGCCGCTGAAGACCACCTCGTAGCCTCCCTCGTCCACAGCCACCCGCTGATCGGTCGCAGGCACTTCGGCTATCAAGTAAGGCTCCGCGCGGTTGTAGAGCTTCGGCAAAATAACCACCCGGTAATGCGTCCCGCCGTTCACAGGTAACAGCTGCGCGGCGATTGCGGGGTGCGCCTTTTCATGGCCTTTCGTGGCATTGACCCACTCGCCCTGCCAATCACCCATCAACGGGTAGTCAGCGGGGTCTTCATAGCTAAAAGCAAGCAGCGCCGAGCCGCTCGCTAACAACAGCAGCAGCGGTGCCAATAGAATGTATTGTAATGGTTTCATGTGATCAAATTCCAGCTCCCCCTACAAATGACTCATCATGCCATACCAGTCCTCGCTCGGATGCTGACGGGTAAAGTGTTGCACATCTTCGGGCTTTACCGGGAAGCCGGTTTGAGGATCGACGTCGATCGCGTGCCCGGCACGCAAGGCGGAGTTACCCATCTGCGCGACTGCACTGAGATAAGCACCATGCTCAAAGCTGGAGACGGTATCATCCCACTCTTTCTCGCCGTGAATCGCTGCCACCCAATCGTCGCCATGATTCAGAAAGGAGTTGCCCTTAATCACTGGATGTAACTGCTCGATACGGCCGATGTCGCGGCGCTTCTGATCGGGAATGATCAAGCCGGAGCCATTATGCCCTTCATTAAAGAGGAAGGTGCCTTTCGTGCCCTTCCAGTAGCAACCGTGCTTCGATACCGGCCAACTCTTATCCGCTTCCAGATCATCGGGGCGCGGCGGCTGGAAGGCTGGGTCGTCAAAGTGCGCAGTGTGAAAATACATGTCCATCTGCGGCTTGCCAGCTCGCGCAGGGAACGTCCATTTGACTGTCATCCCCTTAGGGAACTGATCGCCGTTAAACTCCGTGGCCTTGACAATTTCGACCTTGGAGGGATAGCCGAAATCGCCCAGCGTTTTGAATAGCCCCCCAAACACATGGCAGCCCCAGTCGCCGATGTAGCCACCGCCAAAAGGAATCCACCAGCGCCACTGGCCGGGGTGAATTCCGTTTTGGTAAGCATGCTCGCCAGCCGCACCACACCATTTTGACCAATCCAGCTCAGAAGGAATCGCAGTGCCGACCTCTGCAAATTTTTTCACTGCCGCATCGCGCGCGCCGTCGGAGTAAATCCAGCCGTGCACTTCGGTAATATCACCCAAGTGACCGTGCTGGTAGTAGGCATCGGCAATCCGCCAGGTGTTCATGGAGTTCCCCTGATTGCCCATCTGCGTCGCCACCTTTGCCTCGGCGGCTGCCAGACGCAACAGGAAGCCCTCGTGCGGACTCCAGCAGATCGGCTTCTCACAATAAATCGGCTTACCGTGCTCCAGCGCCAACTTGGCGATACCAAAGTGGTGGTGATCGGCACTGCCACACAGCACGGCGTCGAACTCGTCACCATACTGCTCAAATGCGGTGCGGTAATCCGTGGTGCGAATCGCATCGGGAAAGCACTTGGCGAAACTGATATCCGGACGATGAATCATCGGGTTGATCGGATCCAAGCGGCGCTGATCCACATCACAGAGCAAGGTCGCAATATGGCGACGGCTCGCAGTGCCCGCCCAAGACAGGGCATGCGCATGCGTAATATTACCAACGCCCATCACCGCGAGGCGCAGCGGCTTGTGCGCTGGCACCGATTGCCCGATCGAAAAACGGGGCAGAATAAAACTACTGGCGGCAACAGCGGCGCTGTTCTTGATAAACTGACGTCTTTTCATAGAAAATAGAAACAATGGGGACACGAAGTACTCAGGCTCCCCTCAAATAGGAGTCTCAAAAAAAAGAGGGAGACGTGCATCCAAACACGACTCCCCCTATAGCAGCTCCAGTGGAGCGGCTGAAGTTTGGATCTAGATGCGACGGCGAGCCATCACGAATGCCATGCCGGCAAGGCCAGCAAGCAGTGCATAGCTGCCGGGCTCAGGAATCGCAACCAGATCCAGATCATAAATTTTATACTGGTTTACTCCCGTAGTCGTCAGAGCCGAAGCCTTAATCCCAACACCCAGTAGTTGACCGACAATCCCTGCGGCATCCGCATCAACGTCGAATGTATAGGAACCAACTATGCTACCGATGGTGATATCCGTCGTATAAGTTCCCAACGAAATGGTCAGATCGTTCTGAGCGGAATCCCCCTCGATCTGTTTGTTTGCACCAAATGTAATCCGATAGATTGTCCCCGCACGGAACGTGTCGTCCGCAGAGCCAATCAACAGGGTATTTTGACTGGTGGTGGTGTTATTAAGGAAAATGTCACCAGCGCCCTCAGCTACACCACTCAAGGTCATGTCCAACACATGATCGATATCGCCTGCACCACCGGCATTAAACGAAGTCGAGTAGATATTGCCATCGCCGTTAAAATTGGCATGCTCAGTCAGCAGCGCGCTGACTCCAGAGCCAGTTGTCGCAGTCACTGCTTCCGCCCAGAAACGCGATTGCACACCTTCACTCGATATGCGCACCCCAACCGTTTGCCCAATGGACGCGTTGCCAGTAGACACGGCATAACTACCGTTAACTGTATTCGGATTCCCATCGCCGAACGTGCCGTTATAGTTCAGTCCCACAACTCGAGTGCCCGCCACCACGCCCCCATTGCTGGTCAGGGAAACGACTTGATTGTTCTCGTGAACCTCGGCAGCCGCCCTTGCGGTGGACTGGTAGCTGTAGGTGTAGCCCGCAGTGTAAGTCTGCTGCACGCTGGCAGCAGATGCCTGCATATCCAGATACTGGCTTTCCGCGTTTACTCTGAACGACACACCGCCCCAGGGGACAAACGCCCCACCCGTATTAGAATTATTCTGCAGGCCTCCATTGGAGCTGGCGTTAATAGCAGTAGTAGTAGTCCAGGCCCCATCCGAAGTAATAAGCTGAGCGGAGTAAGCGGGGTGCACCAGCGCGGCACATGCCAACGCAGCGCCTGTAAGTATATTTTTTTGATTCATATGACATTGGGTTAATGCTACAGACTACAAATGCGACAAGGTGAGACATTTGATACAAACACACAACGAGCCGCCACCGATTAAGTCAAGGGCTTAATTAAAAAAAACTAAGACACGCACCTATGAGGCCTACAAACGTTTTATAATTAGCGATCTATGAATCTGAAATAAGAAAGATACGATACAGCATCCCAAAGCGATCAAACCAAAATCACCGATACTTAAAAATCAAAAAAAACAGATTGACCGCTCAAATTTCGCATTGACACCAATGAGACAAATAAACGATTAACATGAGACAAATGAGAGGCGAAAGCATTCAAACCACCAAAAGTCAGGCCGAGCGAACCGCCGAACTCTTGCGCGAAAAGATCCGCAACGGTGAACTCTCCAACGAGGGCAAGATCCCCTCCATCCGCAAACTGGCAGACCTGCCGGGGTTCGGCGATCGCAATG
>TARA_B110001469_G_scaffold127771_1_pt1 | contig 13414 bp, 10 predicted proteins | sample TARA_B110001469 | Tara Oceans TARA_B110001469 (sample SAMEA4397034) | marine metagenome | biome: Polar Biome; feature: [SRF] surface water layer (ENVO:00010504); material: water (ENVO:00002006), including particulate matter (ENVO:01000060) such as... | depth 5 m
GCCTGCGCATCATCCAACAGTGCGTAGACAATATGCCAGAAGGCCCCTATAAGGCTGATCACCCACTTACTACTCCGCCACCGAAAGAGCGCACTATGCAGGATATTGAGACTTTGATTCATCATTTTGTGCATTCCAGTTGGGGCCCTGCCATACCAGCTGGAGAAGTGTGTTTGCCCATTGAGGCCGCCAAAGGTTTGAATAGTTATTACTTAGTTAGTGACGGCAGTACTACTTCCTACCGCACACGTATTCGTACACCATCCTTTCCCCACCTACAAATGATTCCAACCATGAGCCGCGGCATGATGGTGGCTGACATGATCGCCATCGTTGCCAGCATTGATTTTGTTATGGCCGACGTGGACCGTTAAGGAGCAATTATGACACCTATAATCGTCACCGATGCTGCCACCAATTGTGCCGATTGGCGGCTTCAAATTGAGCCCCTTAACGAGCATGAGGAAGCGGCTATTGCTGCAGAAATACATCATTATCCGCAACCTCAAGCAGCCACTATTGAGGCCTTGAAAATTGTCCAACAACAACAAGGTTGGGTATCTGATGGTAAGTTAAAGGCCATTGCCCAACGTCTGCAAATGAGCCCTGATGAGGTAGATTCGGTGGCGACGTTTTACAATAAAATTTATCGCCAACCTGTAGGCAGAACAGTGATTTCCCTCTGTGATAGCGTCAGTTGCTGGATTATGGGCTATCAAGGTTTGGCCCAAGCACTAACTAAAGAATTCAACACTGCCTTGGGTGAAACTACACCTGATGGTGCTTTAACGCTCCTACCCACGCCATGCCTAGGGGCCTGTGATCAGGCACCTGTGGCAATGGTGGGCGATCAACTGGTACATCAACTTACCCCTGCATCGCTCATTCAACTAGCGCGGGAGCAGTCCTCGTGAGTGATAATCAAACTATGAATCAGCGTATTAACCAACCTTTAAGCCAACATATTAAAGCCGATGGTAGCGTTACCAGCCTCGCCGAATATCAATCGAATTATGGTTATCAAGGGCTGGCCAAAGCCTTATCTATGAGTCCAGGTGAGGTGGTAGATTGGGTTAAAAATGCTAACCTTCGCGGCCGTGGAGGAGCAGGGTTTTCGGCTGGATTAAAATGGAGTTTTGTACCACCATTAGAAAAATTGCCAGGCCAGCGCTATGTCATTTGTAATGCCGATGAAATGGAACCGGGCACCTTTAAAGACCGCTGGTTAATGGAGCATGATCCTCATCAATTGATTGAAGGCTTGGCCATTGCAGCTTATGCGGTGCAGGCAGACACAGCGTTTATTTTTCTGCGTGCCGATTACGACTTATGTGCTGAGCGCCTGCAGCATGCTATTGATGAGGCGCAGGCGGCTGGTTTGCTAGGTGAACAGCTCAATGAGGCAGGTTTTAGTTTAACTATGCTGTTGCATACCAGCGCTGGTCGTTATATTTGTGGTGAAGAAACTGCCCTTATTAACTCCCTTGAAGGCAAGCGTGCCCACCCACGTTTTAAACCCCCTTTCCCCCAAGTTAGTGGCTTATTTGGTCGCCCTACAGTAGTCAATAACACCGAAACCTTATGCAATTTGCCACATATTTTGTATCACGGCATTGATTGGTTTGCCAACTTAGGTCTTGGTGATGACAATGGCACCAAAATTTATGGGGTTAGTGGTCGGGTCAATAACCCAGGCTGTTGGGAATTACCTATTGGCACCAAAGTAGCAGATATCATTGCCCTCGCTGGTGGCATGCAGGACGGCGTTAAATTGCGGGGGTTTTTACCTGGTGGTGGCTCCACAGATTTCCTCACCCACGAACACTTAGACTTGGCCATGGACTATGGCACCATTCAACACGCTGGTAGTCGCATGGGTACCGGCACTATGGTCTTGCTCGATGATCAAACCTGTGTGGTGGGCATGGTGCTTAATTTGATTCAATTCTTTGCTCAAGAATCCTGTGGCTGGTGCACCCCTTGTCGCAATGGCTTGCCTTTTATTAGACAAATTCTGACTGACCTAGAGGCAGGTAGGGGCCAGCATGAAGACCTTGAACATCTATTGCAACTGTGTGGCTACATCGGCATTGGCAACACCTTCTGTGCCTTAGCCCCCGGTGCAGCGGAGCCGTTGCAAAGTGCCCTTAAGTATTTCCGCGAAGATTTCGTGGCCCATATCGAGCAGGGGTGTTGCCCCCATGGTAATTCACCTACGGCTGATACCGGGTTAGATAAAGAGGCTATGCTATGAATGCCACAACCGATCATCTTGTCACCATTTACGTTGACAACTCTGCCTATAAAGTTAAGGCGGGGGTTAACTTACTAGAAGCCTGCCTTGGCTTAGCCAAAGATTTGCCGTATTTTTGTTGGCACCCAGCCTTAGGTTCAGTAGGCTCGTGCCGCCAATGTGCAGTACAGCTGTATCAGGATGATGATGATCAGCGGGGCCGCATGGTTATGGCCTGTATGACGCCGGTTGCCGAAGGCATGCGCGTGAGTCTCTCAGCACCTATGGCCAGCGAATTCCGCCAGCAATGTATTGAAGTGACCATGGCCGACCACCCCCATGACTGCCCGGTATGTGAGGAGGGCGGGGAGTGCCATTTGCAGGACATGACCCTGCAATCAGGACATACCCAAAGGCGCTATAAAGGGACTAAGAAGACCTACCATAACCAAGATTTGGGCCCCTGTATTGGCCATGAGATGAATCGCTGTATTAGCTGCTATCGGTGTGTGAGATTTTACCAAGATTACGCTGGTGGTGACGATTTGGTAGTGCTTGGCAGCAGCGAAAATGTGTATTTTGGGCGCCATGAAGACGGTTGTTTAAGCAGTCACTTTAGTGGCAATTTGGCTGAAGTCTGCCCTACAGGCGTGTTTTATGACAAAGTTCTGAGTGATAGTTACACCCGTAAATGGGATTTACAATCGGCCCCCAGCATTTGTAGCCACTGCAGCTTAGGCTGTAACTTGTCCGTAGGTGCACGCGAAGGGCGGGTGAAGCGGGTAACTAATCGCTACCATAGCCAAGTGAATGGATATTTTATCTGTGATAAAGGCCGCTATGGTTTTGCCCATAGCAATAGCGAGCACGCTTTGCAAAAAGCCCAAGTACAGCCGCTGGGTGAAAGTAAAAAAGTGATTTGTGATAGTGCCGATGGACTAGACTATGTAGCCCAAATCATCAATGAATTGGGTGCCGAAAACGTCTTTGGTTTGGGCTCTCCACGGGCTTCGGTGGAAGAAAACTTTGGCTTGCAAAGTTTGGTCGGCAAGGCTAATTTCTATGCCGGACACAATGCAGTGCAAGATGCTATTCAAAGTCAAGTGCTGCACCAATTAACCCAGCCAGGTATTTATAGTCCAAGCCTAAAACAAATCGAACAAGCTGATGCCATTGTAATTATAGGTGAAGACCTATTACATACGGCACCACGTATGGCCATGAGTGTGCGCCAAGCTAGTCGCAATTTAGGCTTTGCCAAAGCTGCTGCCATTGGGATTCCCAAGTGGCAAGACGAACCAGTACGCATTCATGCGCAAAACCAACTGAGCCCCATTATCAGCGTCACCAGTGCCACCACAGATTTGGATGACATTAGCAGCCTATGTTTGCAGCTGAGCCCAAGTGACATGTGTGACTATGCTTGGGCCTTGACTAGTGGCATTGATGGCCACCTCGACAGTTCTGGATTATCTGCCGAACTGCAGAGTCAAGTGCAACAAAGTCTAGCCTTGCTGGCTGGCGCCAAACGTCCGCTGGTGATCAGTGGCTCCAGCAGCCAGAGTCCTGAATTAATAGATAGTGCAGCTCAATTGGCTTTGGCTTTGGGCCGTCATAGTGGCTCTGAGGCTTGGCTAAGTTATTGCTTAGAGGCCGCCAACAGTATGGGTTTGGGGCTGCTTAATAAAGACCCCAAGCACGTGGGCGACTTAACACTTCGATTGCAGCAACAAACCACAGCTAGTGCCCTTATTGTGTTACAAACTGATCTGTTTGCCCTGTCTACTGAGGCAGAGGCGGTGTGTAAAGATTTGCGGCATTTGATTGTACTGGATCACTTGCCTAGTGCTACCAGTGAAAAAGCTGATGTAGTTATCGCCTGCGCCAGTGCGCTTGAAACTGAAGGCACTTATGTAAATAACGAGGGCCGTGCCCAGCGTTTCTTTGCCGTTCATGACAAACAAGGACGGCCAGATGCATGGCGCAGCTTAGCCAACTTAGCACGTATGGTAAGCCAAACCGGAACCTGCAGTGCGGCCGTCACACAACTGGCCAGTTGTACAAAGTTCGATCACCTATGCGACTTAGTGAGCCAGCAAGGGGGCATGTTTACCAATTGGAGTGAAGTGGCACCAAATGCTGATTTCCGAGTTGCTGGGATGAAGATTCCACGCCAAAGCCATCGACATTCGGGTCGAACTAGCCTGCATGCCCATGAGAGCGTTAGCGAAGCCAAACAACCAGAAGACTTAGATTCCGCTTTAGGCTATACCATGGAAGGCACCCCCATTAATAAACCCAGCGCATTAATGCCACAGGTTTGGAGCCCAGGCTGGAATTCTAACGAAGCTATCAACAAGTTCCAACAAGAGATCAACGGCCCCCTCAAGGGCGGCGAAGCTGGTCTAAGGCTGTTGGATGGTGCCCAGGCTTTGCCTTTAGTATCAGTTGCACTTATTCCTAGTATTACCATTGGTGTAGGGCAGATACTGGCTCACAGCCAAAGCCATCTGTTTGGAAGTGATCAAGCAAGTCATTTAAGCACGGCTCTAAGGCAGCGTAGTGGCGCCCTCAGTGCCCGCATACACCCAGATACCGCTGCACAAATGGGCTTAACAGATGTGATAGAGGTTTGTGTTGAATTGGCGCAAGCACAATGGCACTTGCCTTTAACTTTAGATGCTTCTATGGCTATGGATATACTGCTGCTACCCAGCCACTACCAAGCGCCAATTAACGTAGGTCATTTACCTGCAGCAGTAAACCTTAGCGCCGTGACACAGGAGGCAACCTGATATGAACCCTCTTGTGAATAGCTTACTCAATGTGGTGCTAATCCTTGTGTGTGTGGTGTTTGGAGCGGCCTTGCTCACCTGGCTTGAGCGGCGTTTACTCGGTATTTGGCAAGACCGATATGGCCCCAACCGTGTCGGTCCCTTTGGCACCCTGCAGATTGTTGCTGACATGATCAAGTTGTTGATGAAGCAAGATTGGGTGCCCCCTTTTGCCGATCGACTCATCTTTATTGTCGCTCCAGCCTTTGCGATGTTTGTGGTGGTGGCAGCATTTGCGGTAATTCCCATGGCGCCAGGCGTTGGGGTGGTAGATTTAAACATTGGTTTATTATTTTTCCTTGCCATGACCTCTTTGGGCGTTTATGCGGTAATGTTTGGTGCTTATGCTTCAGATAACAAGTACGCCATGTTGGGTGGCTTGCGGGCTGCAGCGCAGATGGTTAGCTACGAAGTATTTATGGGCCTATCCCTTATGGGTGTGGTGATGCTTGCTGGTACCTTTAACTTACGTGAACTAGTGTTAGCGCAGGCTGACGGCTGGTTTATTGGGCCGCAAATCGTCGGCTTCTTTATCTTTTTTATGGCAGGAATCGCCGAAAGCCATCGCACTCCCTTTGATTTGCCAGAAGCCGAGCACGAACTGACTGCAGGATTTCATACGGAATATTCTGGCATGAAGTTCGCGATGTTTTTTATTGGTGAATACGTCAGTGTACTCATGAGTGCAGCGATGATTACAGTGTTGTTTTTCGGTGGCTGGTTGGGCCCTGCTTGGTTGCCTCCATTAGCGTGGTTCTTGCTTAAAACCATTGCTTTGGTGCTACTGATGATTTTGATTAGAGGCTCGTTACCACGGCCTAGGTATGATCAATTGATGGCCTTTGGCTGGAAATTCATGTTGCCTTTATCACTAGTCAACTTACTTATTACCGGCGCGTTAATACTTATATAGGAGGCAGGATCATATGCAACAGAAGACAGGTCTTGTGCATCTTGGATATATCGTCTGGGATTATTTTTACAGCAATATAATAACCTTAGTGAAGGTGGCTTCCCACACCTTCACCAAAGCCGATACAGTTGAGTATCCAGAGCAAATGCCCTATTTGGCACCGCGTTTTCGCGGCCGTATTGTGCTTACCAGAGACCCCACTGGTGAAGAGCGCTGTGTGGCCTGTAACTTATGTGCAAGTGCTTGTCCTACAGATTGTATTTCGTTACAAAAAACCGAAGATGACACCGGCCGTTGGACAGCTGAATACTTCCGTATTAATTTCTCTCGCTGTGTATTTTGCGGTTTATGTGAAGAAGCTTGTCCAACCTATGCTATTCAGCTTACGCAGGACTTTGAGCTGGCAGAGTATGAACGCCAAAATCTAGTTTACGAAAAAGAACATTTACTTATTGATGGCCCTGGCAAACACCCTGATTATAATTTTTATGAAATGTGTGGCAAGGCCGTATCAGGCCGTGCTAAAGGCGCCGGCAACCAAGAAGCGCAACCGGTAAATTTAAAGAGCTTGTTGCCATAAATCTAACTTAACTTACCAACGAGGAGCAGGGACATGATCTGGGCCTACCTCTACAATATTGTATTTTATGCGAGTTGTGGGGTCACTGTGGTGGCCACCATACTCATGATAAGTCGTCACAATGCCGTGCATGCGTTGCTGTATTTGATTATTTCGTCCTTGTCTTTGGCGATTATTTTTTATCTCTTGGGCGCACCATTTGCTGCTGCTTTAGAAGTCATCGTTTATGCAGGTGCTGTGATGATCCTATTTGTATTCGTTGTAATGATGCTTAACCAAGGACAACGATCGGCAGCCCAAGAAGCTTCTTGGCTGCCAGTTAGTGGCTGGATCATGCCTTCGGTGCTGGCGGCTATATTGCTCACTTTGTTACTGCTTGGCATGTATAGCGAACAACCTTTGCAACCCTATGGAGTCCACGGTGTGACGGTAAAAGAAGTGGGCATTGCCCTATTTGGCCCTTACGTGTTGGTGGTGGAATTGGCTTCATTCTTACTCTTGTCCGGACTTATCGGGGCCTTCCATATTGCCCGTAAAATGCCTTCCCACATGAATCAGAGTACCTTGGAGGAGGCCGAAAATGGATAGTCAATACATAGATCATGCCATAGTGTTAGCTGGTATTTTGTTTTGCATAGGCTTGGTGGGGGTTATGGTGAGGCGTAACCTGTTATTTATGATGATATCTATTGAGGTCATGCTCAATGCCTCTGCGCTGGCCTTTATTGCTGCAGGCTCTGCTTGGGGCCAGGCCGAAGGGCAGATTATGTTTCTCGCAGTAATTACCTTAGGTGCGGCAGAAGTTGCCGTGGGATTGGGCCTTACTTTGCTGCTGTTTCGTCACCATAACAGCGTCAACGTAGATCAATTGAACCAGTTACGAGGCTAGGAGAAGATGATGCAACAACTGTGGCTTATCCCCTGTTTACCATTAGTGGGCTTTTTGCTGTTAGTGTTGGGTCATGGCCGTTGCAGTCGCTCACTAGCACGGTTAGTTGGTGTCGGTTCAGTGGCCATGGCAGCTTTGGTCACGTTGTGGGTGGCGCTGGATTTTTATAGCCCAGGTGCAGCTCAAACTTATCAAGTGCAACTGTGGCCTTGGCTCAGTGCAGGCGGGCTTGAAGTGAGTTTTGGGCTCTACTTAGACGGCTTATCCTTAAGCATGCTGTTCGTTATTACCGGGGTAGGTAGCTTGATTCATTGGTATGCCTCCGGCTACATGTGGCAAGATCCAGATTATCAACGCTTTTTTGCCTATATGAATTTATTTGTGGCAGCCATGATAATGCTGGTACTGGCGGACAACCTAGTACTATTATTTTTGGGTTGGGAAGGGGTAGGCTTGTGTAGTTTCTTGCTAATTGGCTTCTGGTACCAAGATCCAGCTAACGGTTATGCCGCTCGCAAAGCTTTTGTGGTAACCCGCGTCGGTGACACAGCCTTTGCCATCGGATTATTCTTGTTATACCGTGAATTAGGTACTTTGGATCTGCCCTCCATCATGGCGCTGGCGCCTGAGCAATTTGTCATGGGAGCCAATCGACCAACCCTCATTGCCGCCCTTTTATTAGCTGGTGCTTTAGGTAAGTCGGCGCAGTTGCCGCTGCACACCTGGTTGCCAGATGCTATGGCCGGCCCTACGCCAGTGAGCGCCTTGATTCACGCAGCTACTATGGTAACGGCTGGGGTTTATCTTATTGCTCGCACTCATGCTGTATTTTTGCAAGCCCCAGATGTGTTGTTGGCGGTAGCGTTCATAGGCCTTTTTACCTTATTGGTATCTGGCTTCACCGCCCTCAATCAAACGGACATCAAACGTGTACTTGCTTACTCGACGATGAGTCAAATTGGTTACATGTTCTTTGCCTTAGGGGTAGGTGCTTGGAGCGAGAGTATTTTTCACTTGATGACTCATGCTCTCTTTAAAGCCCTGTTATTTATGACTGCAGGTTCAATTATATTAGCCTTGCACCATGAGCAGGATATCCGTTCTATGGGTGGTTTGCGGCGTCAATTGCCGGTACCTTTCTGGTGTTTTGTCATTGGCAGCGCTTGTTTGGTGGCCTTGCCACCGACGTCAGGCTTCTTCAGCAAGGAAGCTATACTCAATGCCAGTTGGCAATTGCCCGTTTACGGCCCTTGGTTCTGGGCAGGTGGCGTTTTAGGCGCATTTATCACCGCCATTTATAGTTTCCGCTTATTATTTCTGGTGTTTTTTGGCCCTCCAAAAGCGCAGCCACACGAGCCAAAAGGTTGGCAGTTCCATCCCCCATTAATAATTTTGGCCGCCTTGTCACTGGTGGCAGGTTGGTTTGTGTTGCCCACAGGTGCAGTACTGCCAGCTTCGCCCACTGGCCATCCACCCATGTGGACCTTGGTGGTAGCTATTGGATTGCCTTTGCTGGGCATTGGTATTGCCTATCAAGTCTATGTGCGCAATAAGTGGCAGGCCTTAAGATTTGCCCAGTGGCAAAGATTGCGGCAATTCCTGTTTCAAGGCTGGGGTTTTGACGGCCTATACAGACGGCTACTTCTTACCCCTTTTACAGCCTTAGCCCAGTTCAACCGTAACGATGTTATTGATGGGCTACCCAAATTATTGATACATCTAAGCGTCTTTTTACACAGGTTGTTTAGCCAATTACAAAATGGTCAATTACGCTTTTATATTGCCACCTTAGCCACTGCCGCCATCATTGTCTTGGCATTGGCATTGGCAATCGAAGTGCTGCAGGTGAATAAGGCTATGGGAGAATAGACACTATGCAACTACTCGGCATTATCATCAGCCTATTAGGCGGTGGCGTATTAGCCTTAATGGTGGGGCGCCAATCGCCAGTCGCCAGTCGTTGGCTTAGTTTGGCGAGCTTGGTAGTGGCTAGCGTTTTCTACACTAGCCTTTGGCTCGATAGTACAAATCCATTATCTACCTCAATCTGGCTGCTACATATGGATTGGCCATGGATTGAGCGCTTTGGTATTCATTTGTTGTTGGCCACTGATGGTTTGAGCTTAGTTCTCATAGGTTTAACATTAGTGTTGGGCTACGTGGCATTATTGTCGGCATGGCATGAAATTAACCATCGTTGTGGCCTGTTTTATCTTAACTTTCTGTTCACTTTAGCCGGTGTGGTAGGCGTGTTTAGTGCCTTGGATTTATTCCTTTTCTTTGTGTTTTGGGAAGTCATGCTGGTGCCTATGTTCCTCATCATTGCCATTTGGGGTCACGAAGGCCGACGTTATGCTGCCACCAAGTTCTTCATCTATACGCAGGCCAGCAGTTTACTGATGTTGGCCGCCATGGTGGGCTTGGTATTATTAAACCAGCAGCAAACCGGCGTCTTAAGTTTTTCTTGGTTCACTTTAAACCAAACCGATACCAGTGGCACCATAGGTATGTGGTTGATGCTAGGTTTCTATGTGGCTTTCTTAGTCAAATTGCCAGGTTTGCCAGTGCATAATTGGCTACCCGACGCTCATACCCAAGCACCGACTCCAGGTAGCATATTGTTAGCTGGTATTTTATTAAAAACTGGTGCTTATGGATTGTTACGCTTTGTGTGGCCTTTATTTCCAGATGCCGCCTCCGCTTTTGCACCTATTGCCATGGGTTTAGGGGTGTTGAGTGTGCTCTATGCTGCTAAATTAGCCTTTGCCCAAAATGACCTTAAGCGTCTAATCGCCTACACCTCAATTAGCCACATGGGTTTTGTTAGTTTAGGAATATTTGCTTGGAATCACCTTAGCTTGCAAGGCACTGTGATGCAAATGGTCGGTCATGGTTTAAGCTCTGCCGGATTATTTGCTATTGCTGGTCTGTTGCAGCAGCGCTTACATACTCGTGCCTTGGATGAAATGGGTGGTTTATGGAGCCAAATGCCTAAGTTAGCTGCTTTGAGCATGTTGTTTGCGGTAGCAGCCTTAGGCTTACCAGGTTTAGCAAACTTTGTAGGTGAATTCATGATCTTGTTAGGGGTGTTCCAGGTAGAGCCTTGGGCGGCTTCACTGGCGGCCTTGGGCATGATTTTGGCACCAGTCTATGCCTTAATCATCATGCAAAAAGGTTTTTTTGGTGCCGCAGTGGATGGCAAAACTGGCGCGTTGGATCTTAACGCACGCGAAATGTTGATGTTAGGGTTGTTAGTAGCAGGCCTCGTATTGCTGGGGTTTTGGCCTAATCTTATATTTACCGTAACTGCTGCACCAGTAGATTATCTGATGCAATTAGGCAAAGGAGGTTAGTATATGAACTGGCTCGAATTAACATCACTCATGCCGTTGTTATTAGTGGCTTCAATTAGTGTCATATTATTACTACTCATAGCCTTCATACGTGACCACAAGCTTATCTGTTGGGTTACCTGTATTGGATTTTCTATGGCTGCATATTTGGCCTTTACGGATATGGGCAATACGGCGCAACAAGTGACCCCCTTGTTGATCATAGATGATTTCAGTCGCTTACTGGGAGGAGTTGTGTTGTTGGTAAGCTTAGCCTGTGCTTGGATGTCCTACGCCTATCTAGAAACAGCTGATGAAATCTCTGAAGAGTATTATATATTGCTCTCCCTGGCGGCCTTGGGTGCCTGTGTGCTGGTAGCGAGTAACCATTTTGCCAGTATGTTTATTGGCCTAGAACTCATGAGTGTATCCTTGTTTGCCATGGTGGGTTATATGGCCCATAGTAAACAACAGACCAACACGACCCTTGAGGCTGGGGTCAAGTACATGGTGCTTTCGGGAGTGTCGTCAAGCTTCTTATTGTTTGGGGTGGCTCTGATTTATGCTTATGCAGGCAATCTATCTATAGACCTTCAAGTCGTTGCAGGGGGGCCACAATTACAATCGGGGTACTTCGTTGTTGGCTCGGCCCTGCTGTTAGTGGGAGTTGCCTTTAAGATGTCGTGGATACCGTTCCATATGTGGACGCCAGATGTTTACCAAGGGGCGCCTGCGCCTGTTACCGGCTTCTTGGCGGGAGCGGTTAAAGTGGCCGTGTTTGCCTTTGCTATGCGCTGGTTAATGATGGCGCAAGGTGACTATTTAGATTTACTGCTTTTGGGTTTAACCGTGATGGCGGTATTGTCTATGGTTATGGGCAATTTGTTAGCTTTGCGGCAAAATAATTTAAAACGCCTACTGGGCTACTCAAGTATTGCTCATATGGGATACGTTATTGTGACTCTTGCAGCCAGTGCAACCCATGGGGCCACTACCTTATCAACTGCTCTTGAGGGAGCAGGCATCTACTTGCTCACATACGCCAGCATGACCATGTTAGCGTTTGCGGTTATAAGCCAACTAGCAGCCCAAGACCGACGTTTTGAGAGTGGTACTTTGGTGCATTATGAAGGCCTCCTGTTTCAGCAACCTCTGTTAGCAAGCTGTTTAATCCTGGCCATGTTGGCCCTAGCAGGAATGCCCTTAACAGCAGGCTTTATCGGTAAATATTATTTAGTACTAGTAGCAGTCGACAGTCAACTTTGGCTATTGTTGGGTTTGCTGGTGCTAGGCAGTAGTCTAGGCTTATATTACTATTTGCGGGTGATATTGGTGCTGTGTAAAACTCCTGTTAGCGATCGTCAGCTGGTTCTTGGCACTAGTGAAAAACTGCTATTGTTGCTGTTGGCAGCGACTACCCTTTGGTTGGGCCTATATCCAACACCCGTGATCGAATGGGTTCAACTCGCCATTGCGTAGGGCCTTACCATCCCTACTTAAGGAAGAACCTCTTTCTACAGCTTCGACTACAGTTAATCAAAATCTTACATCTCAGCCCATGTGCTTGTGACATGGGGCTTTTTATTTCTGACATGCAAGAGGTTCACTTACTCATTAAGTCGTAGCCTCTAATAATTTTTATACCAATTTTCTAAAAAAATAACCATTTAATTAATACCCTTCGGTACTTGATGACCTTATAGATGGACTCTATTATGGGCGAAAAAATGTTTATTTAATTAACATAATTTTATCTATTGTTGCATTTTAAAACATATCCTTTTCATTATATTTTATTGTTCATATATTATGTTTACCTGTATACATTATTGTCCAAGAGCGACACTATTAGGGTGAAATTTATTGTAAAAACGACAAATTAGGATTAATATGGTTTAAATGATCTAAAAATATACTTTTATTTAAACCCTAGTTTAATCACCGAATATGTATGTCGCTAAATATAATTTCCAATAAAAATTGGCAGCTAGGGGCCTTATTAATCCCTGGTTATAACTTGGCTGAAATGAGCCATATTGTCGAGCCTTTAAAAGTTGCCAATCACCACCTTGGGCATGAACTTTATCGCTGGAAATTGTTTTCATTAAACGGTGGCCCCGTACTATCTTCATGCGGCATACAGATTGATACGTTACCCTTGACCTCTTACCTAGCTTTAGATCAACTTGACGCAATAGTTATTTGTGCAACCCAAGACATCCATCAGCTCCCTCTTCAAGGCTTTACTGCACCTTTGACGCGCTTAGCCGAAAATGGCACTTTGTTAGGCGGTGTGGGCACTGGGCCATACTACCTCTACCGTGCAGGCTTACTAGACGATTGCCGATGGACCATCGATCACCGTCATTTAGGTGATTTACGCCAACAAGGTGCTACACCAAACCGTGCAATCTTTAATGTGAACAATAACCGCTTCACTTGCCAAGGTGGCAGTACAAGCTTGGATATGATGTTACATATTATCCATCTCCACCATGGTAAATCGTTGGCGATAGCCGTAGCAGAAGAGATGAATTGTGGTATTTTACGGACCCCAAAAGAGCATCGTTTAGATAATAAGATCAGCCCTTACGGTTGGCCTAATTCTTTACAGCAAGTGGCATCATTAATGG
>TARA_B110001469_G_C9648729_1_pt1 | contig 13334 bp, 8 predicted proteins | sample TARA_B110001469 | Tara Oceans TARA_B110001469 (sample SAMEA4397034) | marine metagenome | biome: Polar Biome; feature: [SRF] surface water layer (ENVO:00010504); material: water (ENVO:00002006), including particulate matter (ENVO:01000060) such as... | depth 5 m
GGCACATGTAAATTATAAGAATAACGGAATGACCCCTTTTTAGCTGCTCGGAAGAGTTCAACGGCCACGAAACCACCGAAGCTATGTTGGCGTCCATCCGCGAACGCAATGAGAACATGCGTTCACGCTTAAAGGGATTATACCAAGTGGACTTCACTGACCGCAGCCAATATGATCACATCGTCTCAACTGATGATAAAACGATCAATGAAGTCATTGATGACATCATTTCGCGCATAACCGAATAATTATACCTATGGGTGCCCTCCCATCCTAATGAGAGGGCACCCATAGGCCTACAAATGTCCTACCCCTGCTGTTATGGTAGGGGCATGAATAACAATCTGACGCAAATCGCCTTCATTCTCGACCGTAGCGGATCGATGGACTCCATCGCCAAAGAAGCCATTGGAGGCTTCAACGCCTTCATCGAAGAACAGATTAAAGAACCGGGCACCGCCAAGCTATCGCTCATCCTGTTCGACCACGAATACAGCCCCCTCATCACCTCTGCGGATCTGGACGACATTCCACCACTAACGGAGGACACCTACATCCCACGGGGCATGACCGCCCTCCTCGATGCCATGGGACGCACCATCGACGACCTGGGCAAAGAACTCGCATCTCTCCCCGAGGAGGAACGTCCGGGGCAAGTCATCGTCGTCACACTCACTGATGGCTATGAGAACTCTAGCCACGACTACACGCACAAAAAAGTGGCCGAACTCATCAAGCACCAGCGTGAGGCCTACAACTGGGAGTTCCTCTTCCTCGGAGCCGACGTCGAATCCGTCGAATACGCTAAGACGCTCAACGTTGATTCGCAGTATTCTCAGCAGTTCGAATGCAATGGCGAAGGCGTGCAAGAGGCCATGAGCTACAGCTCTGGCCACATCTCCAAGCGTCGTCGCAGCCAAAGCTCCTCAAACGCATAGCCATGAGAGCCCTCTGGATGTGCCTAGTATTCGCTTTAAGCAGTTGCGCCAGCATTGATCGTGCCCTCAAAGCGGCCTTCACGCCGCCACCAACAAACATGCCGTCATTTTATACCCTCGATGAGGGCGGCTACTATCAATACCCCGAAGGATACGAACCTGACTTCACTACAAACTTCGATGAATACAAGGAACAGTGCCACACCACGCTACATTCTCGCCACAGGTATCGATCATACGACGAAGTAACGCTCCAACTAGTCCGAAAAGACTAGTTTTTTATTCTCTCATTTACGACCATTCAGCCCTAAGACTGCTAGAATCACCATCGACACTCTTTTTTTCAAAACCAACCGCGTAGAGCACAGATCTTTTACACGGTCATTTCTTAGTTCTACCCCCACTTCATGAAAATCCTTCACACCGCCGACTGGCACCTCGGCCAAAATTTCTACGAGCGCGACCGCCTTGAAGAGCAGAGCCAATTCCTCGACTTCCTCCTCGCCCAGATCGAGCTACAGGCGATCGACCTACTGATCATCGCCGGCGACATCTTCGACACTGCGAATCCACCCCGAGCAGCGGAGCAACTCTACTACGACTTCATCACCCGACTCTACCAGCTCAAGTATTGTGAAGCAGTGATCATTGGCGGCAATCACGACTCCGCGCCGCATCTCGATGCCCCGCGTAGCGTCCTGTCGAACCTCAATATTCACGTCGTCGGCAGCATTCCAGACGATCCCAAACTCGCTATCCTGCGCTTTGAGCGCAACGGCAAACGACTCTGTGTCGCCGCGATCCCCTTTCTACGCGACCGCGACGTGCGACGTGCCATTGAGGGTGAAAGCTTTGACGAAATGGAAGCCCGCACCAAAGCAGGCATTGTCCAGAACTACCGCATACTGGCCGACCACTGTATCACTGATCAACAGCCCAACGAAGTGCTCATCGCAACCGGCCACCTCACCGCGGTCGGCGGGCGACTCTCCGACAGTGAGCGCTCCATTCACATCGGCAATCTAGGCAGTATCAGTGCCGATCAATTCCCAACGGAGTTCGACTACGTGGCCCTCGGGCACCTGCATCACCCTCAAGCCGTCGGCGACAGTGAGCACATTCGCTACTCAGGCAGTCCCATACCGCTAAGTTTCTCAGAGTCCTCCGATAAAGAAATCCGCCTCCTCACCATCGAAGACGATCATCGGCTCTCACAGCAATCGATTGCAGTTCCCTTAACACGCCGCCTGCTACGTCTCGAAGGCAGTGCCGACACCGTCCTCACAACCATAGCTGAACTCACCGTAGCCGAAGACGAACTGTCCCCATGGGCTGAGGTCACCCTCACCGAAGGCGACATCAGCCCGATGATCAACGATCAGATACGCGAAGCCGCTGCGGCCAACAACACCGTCGTGCTGAAAGTCGGACGTAAGATCAGTGTCGAGCAGATGGGCACTCTTCCCACGGACTCCGACAAAGCGATCAGCGAATGGGAGCCACTGGCCGTGTTCGAACAACGAATCGAAAAATACGACGGCGACATCCCCACCGACACCTTAAAGCAGTGCTTCACTCAAGTGCTCCACGCAGTGCAGGAGGACGACGCGTAATGAAAATTCTTAAAATCACATTCCAAAACCTCAACTCGCTTAAAGGCGAGCACAGCATCGACCTAGAAAAAGGGCTACTCGGAGAAGCTGGCATTTTCTCCATAACCGGCCCCACCGGCGCAGGTAAGAGCACCATCCTCGATGCCATCACCCTCGCCCTCTTCGGCAAAGCAGCCCGCTACGAGAAAGAAGCCAACCCCGGCGAGATGATGACACGCGGCACCGGCGAGTGCTCAGCCGAAGTCTTATTCGAATGTAGTAAAGGACGCTACTCCTCGAAATGGACCCGTGCACGGTCTCGTAAAAAGCCAGACGGCAAGTTACAAAACCCCAAGCGCGAAGTCGCCAAAGCCGAATCCGGCGAGATCCTCGCCGAAAAGCTCAAAGAAGCCGACCTATTGATCGAGTCCCTCACCGGGCTCGATTACCACCGCTTTCTACGCTCCGTGCTCCTCGCACAAGGCCGCTTCAAGGAATTCCTCGATGCGGGCGACAACGAACGCGGCGACCTACTCGAAAAAATCACTGGCACCGAGATCTACTCTCGCATCAGCCAGAAGGCTTTCGAAATCGAACGTGAACATGACAAAGGTATTCAAACAGCTCGCCAACGACTCGACGGCGTCGAGCTTCAGACCGAAGAAGCCCTGACTGCGCTCAACGACGAACAGTCCGCCAAAGAATCCGAAGTCAAAACACTCAAGATCCAACTCCACGGCCTGCAAACGAAGCTTCAGCGCTTCGATAGTCATCGCGGCCTAAGCGAGACACTCAGCCAGTCCAATGCGCAGCTGCTCACTTGGCAAACTGCCGACCAGGCATTCGCCCCCGCCCGCACACAACTCGCACAGCACGAAGCCACCCAACCTTTCCAAGCTGCTCTCATCGAGATCGACAGTCAGCGCCGTCAACACAGCACAGGCGCAGGGGTAATTACCGAACTCACTCAAATCGCGCAACATGCGCAAACCGAAGCGGCTCATCAACTCTCAGCCACAACTCAGCAAGTTAGCACCACGTTGCAGGCCAAAGCGATCGCCATCGAATCCAACGAAGCTCTGCGCCTCAAGACAGAGGCCGAGGCACGCATTATTAGCACTTGGCTGACAGCCAACGATGCCGACTTAACCATCGAATCGCAGCTACCGAAGATCCGCTCAGTCGGTGAATCGGTCCGTCAGGCCGACAAGGAACTCAAGCGCCACCAAGCCGAACACGTCACACTGAGCAGCGATCAACTCAAAAACGAGCAAGCACTGGTCGAAAAAAAGGCCTCAGTCGAGACCACACAGCAAGCACTCACGAAGGCAGAGCAGTTGAAAGCAAAAGCAGCCGAGGCATTCACTCAAGCGGCGGAAGACAAGTCCATCGGCGACTGGCGCAAGCTGGCCAAAGAACAGACCCTAGCCGATGGTGCAGCCAAGACCCTCAGCACGCAACGCACACACTGGGCCAAGGCTCAAGCCGCATTCGCAGCTCTGAGCGAGCAACGCCCCCCGCTGATCGAACAACTCGACAGCGCAAAGCAGACCCGCGACGCACAAGAGGCCACCCTTGCAAAAGAAACTGCTATCCTCGAAGACAAACAAAAGATCTACGACCAAGCACGACTGATCGCGACACTGGAAGACCACCGTGCCGACCTCACACCCGAGCAGGCCTGCCCACTCTGCGGATCACTGGAGCACCCCTACGCCGAAAATTTGGAATCAGATGAAGACGCGGAGAAACTCGCCTTACAGGCGCAGAAGCAAGTGCTCAGCGCTGCGGATAAAACGCAGAAGCAAGCCCTCGAAGCCTTCAATCGACTCGATGAAAAGCTCAAGGCCCTTGACCTCAATATTACCCAGGCCACCCGCGAACTAGACGAGCAGGCTAAAACATTGACGATCAATGCAAACGCGTCCGGATACACAGACTCCATCACAAACGACGACGCCTTTACCGCATGGCAGGAAACACACCAGCAGCAGCGAAGCACCACCGAGGCGAAGTTGGATACCCTGACAAAGCTCGATAGTGAACGACAAACCGCCAAGGATGCCTTCAGTGCACTCGATGCCGCTCACCAAGTATCCAACACACAACTACAAGGATTTGAGCAAAAGAAGGCCGATCTCACCACGAAGCAGCAGGCCAACAAACTGGCACAAGCGAGCACACAGCAGGCCATCGAAACACAGCTCACTGAGTTTAATCAACAGCTAGGCGACCGACTCTCCCCCGCGCAGACTCCTTTAGAAACACAGTCCCACACGCAGGCACTCGAACAAAAACTGCGCAGCTATAAAGCGCAAATCGAGACGCAGGCGAAACTACAGCTCACACTCCTGGAACTCGTCACCAACCTCAAAGAACTTCGCCAAGCACAGACGCGCCTGACCGAAGAGCTGCAACAGTGGCAAACCGAGCTGGAATCCTTTGTGGATCTCCCTGCCACAGACAGCACTGCGGAGCGAACCATTGCCGAGAGCGAATCGCAGCGGCGCAGTGATTGCCAATCCGGACTCAAGACCGCACAGCAATCCGTGCAGACATTGGAGCAAAAGCGTAAAGATGTCGCCCTACTCTCCCAACAGATTCAGACCGCCACCAAGACACTGCAAGAACGCCTCAGCGAGTCGGCATTCGACTCAATCGAAGCACTGGCAGTCGCACGCCTGCCGGATGATCGCTTTGCCGAATTGAACGAGCAAAAGAACACGCTCAAAACCGAGCACGACAAACTCACCGGGCGCATCACTCAAACAACGGAAGAGCTCAAGAAGCTCGAAGCCGAAGGTGTCATCACAGCAGACGAAGCCGTCGCCCTCAAGATCGCGCACCACGAGCAAGACGAGCAAGTCGGCATCCACAACAAACGCCTCGGCGAAATCACACTACTGATCGAGCAAGACAGCAAGGCCCGCGCATCGCAAGTCGAGCAGCTCAAGGCAATCCAAGCACTCGAAAAAGAGGCCCGCCCCTGGATCGAGCTCTGCGCGATGATCGGGTCCGCCAAAGGCGACAAATTCTCAAAGTTCGCGCAAGGCCTCACCCTCGCTCAGCTCTTACAATTGGCCAACCAACACCTACTGCAACTCAACGATCGCTACGTCATCCAGCGCACTCCTGAGTCCGAGCTCAGCCTACAGATCATCGACCGCTATCAGGCCGACGCCATCCGCCCCACCCGCAGCCTCTCCGGCGGCGAATCTTTCCTTGTCAGCCTCGCATTAGCATTGGGGCTCTCTGATTTAGCAGGCAGCGATACGCGGATCGAAAGCCTCTTCATCGACGAAGGCTTCGGCACACTCGACACTGACACACTCGACACCGCCCTCGCCGCCTTAGAAAACCTCCGCATGTCGAACCGCACCATCGGCATCATCTCCCACGTCGATGCCCTCAAACAGCGCATCAGCGCCCAGATCCGCGTAGAGAAAGGCAGCAACGGCTACGGGACGCTACAAATCATCAATGGAGCTTAACTACAGAACTAACTTCATTCACGCCTAATGTCACTGACATCCATTAGTCAAAAATCATATCAGCTTTTCAACCCTAAGCTGCGAGAAGTGATACGCATTTTGTTCGATGCGCGTAATGAAGATATGCCTGCGCATCGAATAAGAGAGGACAGTCGCATACAACCAGATGCACTCAATCTACTGAAAGATCTAAACCTTCTGTCAGAAGAAGATGGATACTTGTCATTAGATATTGATCTGATCGAGTTCTTGGAGCGCACCCTAAATATTTCAGAAGTGGTCTCTACGGGACGAATTACAGAACTAAGCAATGACTCACAAGAGCTCTACAACATTTACGACGGCTTAGATTCTGAAGTCGCTAGAAGGTCAGCAATCCGCAAGATACGAAAACAGACGGAAACGATCATCGCTGACTTCAGAACCACTCAGAAAGACATACGCCGCCTAATTAACCAAGAATTCAGGTTTGAATCTTCACTGGAGCTGAAGCTGCAACAACTTGAAACTTACCAGAGGAAATCAGAGGAATTTGTTAATACCCTAGAACTCTGCCAGAGCCGATTTGATGATACGGAAACGTGGGAAGCAGCCTCTCATCCCAATCTACGGACACCACGAAAACGACTACAGAAGCAACTTCGAATCGCTCGGAGATCTGCCGCAACCATTGCGAGCGAGATCCTCGACTACATTCACCGAGCGCGTGAGGACAAAATCTACCTCAATAAATTAGCTCGCATCTGTGACCTGATCGAACGCCAAGAATATGAGAGTCAATCCAATCTAATGACTCTGCTAATGGACGGCTCTCTTGCTCGACTTAGCCGCACGGAGCCAATCCGCACCCTACTACCGGCTGATTTGAATGGAGACGAACAACTAGTGTCCAAGCTCAATGAACGTGCCGAGCGACTAGGCTTAGCACAATACGAACAAGAGGCACCCTCCCTAGAAACCAATCCCGACGAGAGCCATACGATCCACATCCCCGACGTTCAAGGAATTATTGCAGCTTTTGAAATAAACCACCGCGACCGCGACTTGTTCACTTTCTTGTTCGATGAACCCATCAACTTTCCTACAGACGACATGCTGGAGGAGAACCTATTGGAAACTTTCTGCCTAATCCTCACCACGGAATATTCCATGAAGCTTTTTGTCCATCAGGACCTCGGAACCTACATCGGGAAGAATCGAACATACCGTTACATGGTTGTCTATGCAGCACCCATTTCGAATTCAACACCTCGGCACGAACTTCAGGCTCAAGGACCAGCACTCATATGAAAAGTATCCAAATCCCACCTGGCATTAAAGAAGTGTTCAACGAGCTCGGCCGCGGTCACCGTCAATTCATCTCTGACAACGGCGATGAGGACGAGCGTAAGCTATACGACCGCATCGAGCGTCATCTAGACGATTACAATCTATACCTCGAAGCACTCGGCTTTAAAATACACGAGGGCGATGGATTCTACTACCTGACGGGGCCTGAAGATAACGCTTCGCAAAACACAAAACTGGACCGTCAGTTAAACTGGATACTCTCCCTAGGACTGCTGACCGAAGCATTAGACACTTTTGAAGATGGTCAGTCTTTCCGTGCAGCAGATATCGAAGCTCAATGTGGACAAAATGCAGACATGGCAGAACGCCTGCGTAAACATTCACAATGCGGAGCAAATGCCAGCTTGTCAGATCAAACTGACTCGATCCTGAAGGGCTTTGAGCGAGTCGGCTTCATCCTCAGACGATCTACACACGATCGAAGTTACACCATTCTCTCTTCGATCAACTATCTCCGCGACATCATTGTCTCATTAAACATCCAAGAATAAATCCATGAAGGGACTAGTCGGCTACCACCTCCTAAATGCAGCAGCATTTCCTAACTCCAGCTGTGCTGTTGATGGGCACTTTCAATTCATTGGCACCAATGGAAACGGGAAGACCACCAATCTGAGAATACCCTTATACTTTTACAATCCATCTGGCTTAAGACCGGACCATGCAATTGAAAAAAGTAAGCGGGCATTTAACGATTTCTACTTCCGAGGGCAGCATTCCTTCATCATATTTGAGATCTGCCGCGGCACTCACCCTGATGGCAGTGAGGATAGATACCATGTCGCAGTAAATCGTAAAGGTGGACGCCCGCCTTCGTTCACTTTCATTGATGCCCCGTATCAACAGGATTTCTATGCTTCAATTGCAGGAAAAATCTGCGATGAGTCGGAATTACTGAAAAACATAGTCAGGCATGGCATCTCAAGTCAGGTCGTGCATGGCTATGAAGACTTCAAAGGGATCATCTACGGAACAAACGTGAATGAACGGTTTAGACCCTACGTTTTCGCGATTCCAAAACACAGTGCGATCAAGAGCATCTACACGATCCCACGCATTCTCTCATCCATCTTTCGCTCGGAAACAATGAAAACCGAGACACTAAAGGATGCACTCATTGCCTCCTTAGGGATTGAAGAAGATCAACTAAATATCGACCTACACAATACAGGCAAAGAACTGAAGCAATTCAATGCGAAGCGAAGTGATGTCCAACACATCGAAGGAATGCGCAACCGACTGAAGCTCATTGTCGATGATTTCAGGAGCTATCAAAGTTCACAAACTGCAATGCACAGTCTCGCATGCAAAATCAAGTCCGCATTGCCGAAGGTGGAGTTAGCAATTCAAACGAACTCAGCGGCAAAAAACACAGCGCAGCAAGAGATCACAAATAGAACCGAAACGTTTAAACAGGGTGAAGAAGAGCTACAACAGCAACAGGCCGCACTGGACGAGCAGTTTGGCCGTTTAGATGAAAAACAAAAAACGATCAAAGAGCTGCAACGAAAGAATCCCCAAGAACTGATTTCAAAATGGGAACATTCGGAGCAAGAGGTTCCACAGACTGCAACTAAGCTTCGTGCATATGAAGAAGAGCTAACCATACTAAACCAGAGGTTCGCGGAGGTTGAGACCAAATACGAGAATCTGGAAAAGACGCTCAACAATGCATTCACCAGTCGCCGGCAAAGTTATGAAATCGCAAAAGGAAACACGGAAAAGAACCTAAATGAAGAACTGAATCAAATCCATAGCAACCGCCGACAGCAGCTGTTGAAACTGGAGCAAAGCAGCAAGGAACAGAAAATAGCTCTGACAGCAGAGAAGAGTGATGCGGACAAGCGATGCACCGAGTTCAAACAAACACTCGACAGCTTAGAACTTCATCAATTTCGGAAGGCGGAAATCCAGGAAATCACACAAGCGCTACAGACATTCTCAAAACAACAGACAGAAAATGAACATGCGCTCCAAGCGATGCCAGACAAGGCCAAGGTCATTGAACAAGAATACATAATTCTGGAAAATGAGCTACGGGATCGCTATAATACACTGTTGCGATCACAGCGTGCCGAGCTCGAAGCTCTTGAAATCCAAATGGAGAAGGAGCGGCCTCTAGTTGAGCGCTATCAGGACTCATTACTAGACCATGCAGATCAACTAAATTTCTCATCAGAAGCGCTGCGTAGCGTTGTTCGAGAAGAGGTCCTCCTCATGCCCTCGCACGATATCCTTAAAGAAGGTGACAGCCCTGAAGGTTCTCTATTAGGCCTTCAACTCAACCTAGAGCAGCTTCCCTCGGCTCCAGAGCTCAATTATGAACAGGCGAAGTTGCGCCTAGATGAGCTAGAACAAGCACACGAAAAACAAAGCCAACAACTCGCAGAAACTGAAGAGGCCGATCGCAAAGCTAAAGAGGAGGGTCAACTCAAGTTTCAGCAAGCACGGGGGATTCACCGAAAGAAATTGGACAAGCTTCGCGAAGAGGCCACCACCCTTTCAACCGAAATCGAAACTCAAACCAGAGCACTGGAAGCAGAGCAACGCCAACAAACCGAAGCATACCAAACAGCGTTGAAAAATGCTAAAGAGGAGCACACACAAGCGAAAGAAGACTTAATAAATACCAGTGAAAAGCTCAATCAGTTCGAGAGCGAGCAGACGAAATGCGTCGAAGAAATTGAGGGCAAGGCCAAGGAAGCCATTCAATTGATCGAGGAACAAATCGACAAGTTGGAGACAAATTTGAAAGCTCAACTGGAAGAACTAGAAAAGGAGCACACGCAGCAGTCGTCGGACTTACAGGCGAAGAAGCAAAAGGAACTTCAAGATGGTGCCTCAGACCCCGAACAGCTAGAGTCCATCAAGCAGAAGCATTCGGAAACGAAGGCACAGCTCGAAGGCCTACAGAAAGACGTAACAGAGCTTGAGTCCTATAGGAAACACGTCCTGCCGCAAATCCAGCAGTTACCCGAACTACTCGAAAGTCTCAAAATTGTTAACCAAAGTAAGAGTGATTGTAAGTCAGATCAAATAGCGCTGCAGGTTAAGAAGGAAAAAGAGCTCAAGTCTCTCAATGACACACTAAGACATCATACGACGCTTCACGGCAACGCGCAAAAGGATAATGAGACGTTTCAATCATGGGAAAAAACGTTCCCTAGATTTGAAGCGATTGAGGAAAACTCATTACTCACCACCTACATTCCCGGTGATCTACAAACACTGAACACTCGTTTCCGAGATGAATCGACCGCGTCTGAGCAACTCTGGAACGGGACTAAAGACAGCACATCGAATGATTATCGTAACCGCGGCATCGCACACAACGCCCGAAAGATCATTAAACCTTTCTTAACCAACAACCTCTACGGATTCCCAGAACAACTAGAATCAGATAGCGAGATTGAAGAATTCATTCAGCAGAAAGTCGATCCACTCATCACGACCGATGTGATCGAACGAGAACGAAAGCAGATCTTAAATGCCTTTCTGTTAACCATGAAAAACATCTCCTCAGATTATGGAGATATGGAGCGTCATAAATCACAGCTTCAAAGGACCCTCTCTGGTGTTCAGAAGTCGATTACTGGCAAGAAGATATTTGTTTCAGCTATCGAGAATATCGAATTCCGAATGGAGCCCTCAAAGAGCAAATTCGGAACCTTACGCGACAACCTCAAAGCTTGTATCGACAAACTGGACACACTGAACCTGGCAGGATCCGCTCAGGACGACCTATTTCAACGTCATCCAGACTCCAGGGAGATACAAGTGCTGTTGGATCAAGTGCAGACACTCTGCAATGAGATTTCAGACCATAAGATTGATCGTATTTCACTCGGCGACTTATTTGAGATGCAAATTCGTATCACCGAAAACGGAAATATTCATCCGTGGAGGTCGAGCGTCCAGGGGATCGGTTCAGAAGGAACGGATACCTTGGCTAAAGTCATGATCTATGTGGGTATCCTATCGCACTTCAAAAGTGCGGCCTTCAAGAATGCAGATGAGCTTCACTTACACTGTCTCGTCGATGAAATTGGCCGCATCCACAGCGACTACATCAGCGAACTCCTACACTTCTGTAATGAACGAGGGATCTTCCTCGCAACAGCCTCACCTGAGTCCCACAGACGTCCTGGTGACTTTCAGAATACATATTTAATCGAGCGCTCCGCAGACCAACGACAGGCAATGATCCGCAAAGTTCTACAAGTGGGGGTATCTGTAGCATGAAGCAACTAGGCCAAGCAGAGCTTAAGTTCTACCACGAGCTGATTCACACTCCCACTGGAATACCCGCGTCTCGGGTCAGAAAAAGTTGGAATCTGGAAAACTTTCTCCAAACCCAAGCAATCCAATATAAGCGCAGTGGACCTGGAGGAGTCTATATCGCTGACCCTGATCTCGTGTGCAAAGTCCTTAAAGTTCACTACGAAATCCATGACTTGGATCAAACTATCGCACTAATGAATCAGTCCGCAAGCAAGGGTGAGGTCGCATTAGCGGCAGGTCATACCAAAGCACTTGGTAGCAAAGCTGGAATACGTCATATCGGGGTGAGAGCCTGCGCAGGGTCCCCGATCACTTTAAAGCACGCGAACGGAACCATCGAAATTTCGAACCTGACCGGTGTATTGCTCCAGCTGCCTGAAGACATTGGTGAAACTCAAACATTCACGACACATCCGGAAGTCACCGCAGTGATCTGCGAAAATCAAGAAGACTACCAGACGCTAGCACCAAGCATCCTCCAATTACTACTGAAACAGCCCGACTCCCCCACTCTACTCTTTTGGTATAAAGATGGAGTGAAATCTATCGTTCGCTTGATCAAGCAGTTGGGCATCTCAAAGATCTATCATTATGGCGACTTCGACCTATGTGGCGTTCAAGTCTTTGAAAGCAACACCCTAAAACACGCACCAGATGCCCAAATGCTATTTTGCGAAGAGCGATTAGAAGACATGATCAGTAACTACGGCAACCGAAAGCTCTACAACAAACAGTTGAATCGGACACGTGGATTCGAGCCAATCAGTAGCGAAGGACAAAAAATCGCCAAAATCATCCGCAAACATCGTAAAGTCATTGAACAAGAAACCGTTAACCAGCTATTATCTAGCATAAAATAGCCCCCAAATAGAGCATTTCACCACCATCGAGCCATGCAACCGCCTGCAGACAACTGTTCTATTGCCGATTAGCACAAAAATAACCCGCCTTTGACCGACTTTTACTTTGCTAGAGCATCGTCACACGGCTTCTATCTCAGGTTTATCCCACGATTCTTGCTCTTACAACAGACCTACAACAATCAGTGCAGCTTACAGACTACCACGCCAAATATTATGCTCACGAGCTGACGTCCAAAAACGTCGAAGGTATTGGGCGTTTATCACGGGCGCTGTTTGATGCTCAGGTAGACTTGAATCCGCACCAGATCGAGGCTGCGCTCTTTGCGCTCAACTCGCCACTATCCAAGGGTGTGATTCTTGCTGACGAAGTTGGCCTAGGTAAAACGATCGAGGCGGGCATTATCCTCTGCCAGCTCTGGGCTGAACGTAAACGTCGCATTCTGATCATTGGCCCTGCTGCGATTCGCAAACAGTGGTCACTGGAGATGGAGGAGAAATTCAACCTCCCCTGCACTGTCTTTGATGCGAAAGCCTATAAGACGCGCCAGAAGGAAGGCAATCCACGACCATTTGATGCTAAGGAGGTGATCGTCGTGTCCTACCACTTTGCAAACCGCTACAAGGAGGAAATCCGCAGTATCGCCTGGGATATGGTCGTGATCGACGAAGCCCATAAGCTGCGCAACGCCTATCGACCGAGCAATAAACTCGGCCAAGGCATTCGCTGGGCAGTCGAGGACCGTAAGAAGATCCTGCTCACTGCGACACCACTCCAGAACTCCCTGCTAGAGCTTTACGGCCTATCGACGATCATCGACG
>TARA_B110001469_G_scaffold124038_1_pt1 | contig 13284 bp, 11 predicted proteins | sample TARA_B110001469 | Tara Oceans TARA_B110001469 (sample SAMEA4397034) | marine metagenome | biome: Polar Biome; feature: [SRF] surface water layer (ENVO:00010504); material: water (ENVO:00002006), including particulate matter (ENVO:01000060) such as... | depth 5 m
ATCTCGTAACTTTATATCTCGTAACTTTATATCTCGTAACTTTATATCTTGAAACTTTCTTTTATTTTTAATAATTTTACTATGTAAAATACTATTATAATAAGAATTTTCTAAATAGTATTTTTCTGTATATGGTTTCAAAATATTAGAAATATCTTTTTTCCCAAAATTTTCTGCCAAATATAATGCAAGAATACCATTTGGTTTATAAACACTTTGTAATATTCTTATTGTCGGATCGGCACCTTCTTCAATTAATAATTTCACAATCTTGAAATCATTTTGTAAAACTGCCATATGTAGAGGTGTATAATCAAAATCCCCCCTAATCTCTCTATTAAAATTTTTATTTGGATTTTCTTTTTTAAAACTAGTAATTTCTTGTTTTAATTTATCTAAAACTAGTTTCATATCTATACCAAAATTATTATGAATTAAATCATATATAATCATTTTATATAAGTATCTAATAATATTAAATATTTATCAATTTTATTCACAATCTATTTTTTCTTTTTGTATATTTTTTATTTCTTTTTATATTTTTTTTTTAGTTTTACTTTTTTTTATATTTTTTTTTTTAGTTTTACTTTTACTTTTTTTTTTATTACTTTCTTTATTAATATATTTTTTAAGACTTTTGATGTAATTTTTAAATTCTAAATTTTTTTGCGGATTATAATCAATTATAAAAAATCCGTTTTTATCTTTATAAATATCTGAACCATTTTTCCAAGAACCAAAAACTTTACCGTATTTATTCATATATATATATTTAAAATAAAAAAATATGTACATAATATAAAATGAATAATGAAACAGAGATTTCACAATCGGGAAATTTTGAAACAGACGAAATTATTTGTCAATTAAAATCTTGTGATAAAAAAACACCCAAATTCTCTCTTGATGGACAAATGAAACTTTGTAAAGTAGTTGATATATACGATGGAGATACTTGTAGAGTAGTATTCAATCATAATGGACATATTAATAAGTGGAATATTAGAATGAATGGATATGACTCGCCAGAAATGAGACCTTCAAAATCATTAGAGAATAGATTGGAAATAAAAAAAAAAGCAATAGAATCTAAAAACTTCTTAAAATCATTAATCGCAAATTCTCCCGACCAATTAGTATATTTAAAATGCGGGGGATTTGATAAATATGGTAGATTATTAGGTGAATTATTTGTAAATCTTAAGGACGAAATATCTGTAAATCAAAAAATGATAGATAATAATTATGGTTATGTTTATCACGGAGGAACTAAAAAAATATAATTATTAATAATATATTGAAGAATTATAAAAAAATAAAATATATATATATATGATTAAAAAAACAAAAAAAGGAGGCGCGTATAGAAATAAACATTCAGTTAAAGGTTCAAATATATTTGAAAATACTATTTTTAAGGCAATATATAAAGGACATTATGGAGATATTTATTTGATAAAAAACACATTATTATTAGAAAAAGAAAAAAATAAAAAATTATTCAACACAAATCAAGTATATTATACTTTTTTATTATCACTAATTCAATATTCAATACCAATAAGAAAACATATTTTTATGTATTTTTGGGGTTTAATAAGTAATAATAATCCTAAAATAGAAAAAAATACACAAACCTTATCTCTAGAAAAAAATGTTATTGCTTATAATAAGATACATAAAATTGAATATAACCAAAACATTGTAGAAGGTGATATTGTTTTTATATGTATTGTATGTAAACAATTATATTATGCTGATTTATTATTAGATGATTATATAAAAAATAATAATAAAATATCTAGAACTGGAAAAATTAATAATGAAGTTAAGGATATATTTAATTTATTATATAGTTATTTAGATGATACTTTAGAAAATGAAATTTCTAAATTAATAATTAAAATTATAAAAAAATTAATAAGTTTGGGTTATGATATAAATAAAGTAATATCTCCGAGTAAACATAATTGTATAGAACATGCATTACGTAAAAATAATATATTTTTTATTAAAGAAATGAAAAATTTTTTAAATTTATCATATAATAATAAATTGGGGGTTTTAGGATTTAATAAAGTAGATTATTTATTTACGGCTTTTTATTATTCAGATATTGAAATATTCGATATTATTTTATCACGTTGTAATGAAAAAAATTTTTTTAAAATATATAATAGTGTTGACGGTAAAATAAAAGAAGATATTGTAAATTTTTTTTTGAATTTTCATTCAATGTTTAATATAGAAGCATACATTAAATTTTTCAAATTATTTAATAAAATTTCTATAAGAAATGAAAGATATTTAAGAAAAGTTTTTAGAGAAAATATGATATTTAAAGCATACAAAAAAGAAATAATAATAAATTTATTATTAAATTATGATAAAATTTATAATTCTGTACAAATTGGTTTATATATGAATAAATTTTTAAATTTTTGTTTTAGCGAATTTATAGATATTAATTTGAAAATTAAATTTAATAGTTTATTTCAAAATGTACCAATAATACCACAGCAAAATAAATTAATAAACTTAATTAATATTATGTCTTTATTTAATGTCTATGGGGCGTTTAAGTACTTATTAAATAAAGGAGCAAATTTTAATGATAATTATATAGGTTTATTTTCAGAATCCTTAAATATTATTGGATTTATTACTGAATTAAATATAGTTGAAACATATTTAATTAATAAATCTTTTGAAATACGCAAAAATAATGATAATTTTGATATTATATATTTATTGGGGATAAAAAATAAAGGAATATTAAGATTAGAATTAAATCCCGAATTAGCAGATTTTATATATTTTAATTTGCCAGCAGATTTACATCACCAATTTCAAGGTGCACTTATTTCTACAAATATTGTAGATTTAGTAGCAATAATGGGAAACATAGCATTGGTAGACTTTTTAAATATATATTTAATAGAACCAACTTATAATAGTAATATAAAAACACCTATTACTCCTCCTCCAAATTTTAAAACACCTCCTACAAGTGAATTACCCTCATATAGGAGTAATTCATGGACTAATATTAAAAGTAGTAATATTCGGAATTTTAAAGGAGGGAAAAGAAAAACTAAAAGAAAACATAAAAGAATTATTTAAATTATAATTTAATTTATTTTATTTATTTTATTTTATTTTTTTTTCCTACTTGGTTGTTTTTTCCTACTTGGATGTTTTTTCCTACTTGGTTGTTTTTTCCTACTTGGTTGTTTTTTCCTACTTGGTTGTTTTTTCTTTATACCTGCAACTTTTGGCATATCTAAAATGGTATAAGTACAATCTGTACCAAATGAGATATTATTTTCAGTAAATAATTTACCATTAATAGTAGTTTTAGAAAAATAATAAACTTTTTTAATACTACAGTTCTTAAAAGCTTTGCTTTTAATAACTATATTTTCTTTATTGAGAAAAGTTATTTCCTCTAGTTTCCAGCAATCAAAAAATGCCATTGTTTGTATTTCTTTTAATTTTTCTGGAAAAGTTATTGTTTGTAATTTAATACAACCGCTAAATACTTCTTTTTTTAATATTTCTATATTTATAGATAATGTTACTTTTTTAAGATTTGTACAGTCCTTAAATACATCATTACCTAAGTATTTTACAGAGTCTGGAATAATTATTTCTTTTAATGCTGAACAATTTTGAAATGAATAATCTGTAATTATTTTTACTTTACTTTCTTGTTCAAATTCTACTTCTTTTAAATTAGAACAATGTCCAAAAGCAGAAAGTAAACTTGTAACATTATTTTTTATTGTAACTTTTTCTAGAGTATAATAACCCCAATAAGAAGAGTATATAATATTTTCAAATCCTGTTGCTTCTATTTCTTTCACCCATACAAAATCTTCTCCTATTGCACGTAATGTATTAAGTGAATTTGCTCTTCCAATATCAGTAAGACTGTTTTCTTCTTCATCTTCATTATAAACAAAAGGTCTACAACTAGTATGAATATATATACCCGGACCATTTATAGTTAATAAATCTGATAATTTTATTTCGTCCGGTTCAAATTCTACATATTGACTATGATGGCCACGACTTTCATAATCATAATTTAACATATTATTTATTTTTGTTAGTTTCGAATCATTATCATTGTAATAATAATTAATTAATTCTGTTATAGTTTCAAAGGTTTTACCTTCTTCGGGATGTCTAAAATCAAAATATGGCATTATTTTTTTTATATCTTCAAAAGTTTTATTTTTATTAAATTCTAATATTTTTTTTGTATGGTATGGACTAATATCAAGTGAATTTGATTTATATGCTCCTGTTAACCTATTATTTTTTCCCTCAGAAATTTTTGTATTTTGTCTATTAAATTGTTCTAATGTCGTTAATCCAATTCTGTTAAATTTATTAATTCCTTTATATATATGGTCATAATAAGATTGTGTTGTATTATATTCATACTTCTGTCTTTTATATCTACACTTCTGTCTCTTTTTATCTCCAGTTGGTCGTATATTAAAATAAGAACTATAATGAAATGTTACAGTTGGAAATATTTCTTTTAAATCCTTTAATCTGTTATCCATTTCTTGTTTTGTAGTAATTGGGTCTTTAAATAGTTTTTGAACTTCGGGGTGTTCTAAGGGTTTAGTATTATCAATTACTGATTCTATACCAGAAACTCCAATAAAAATTAATAATGTCTCCTTAGGAACTAAAAAACAATCTGTTAATTGTAGAGAATGACTATTTTGTATATATATGCTTGGATTATTATTTGAATGACTGGTTCTTAATTTATTAATTTCTGTTTTTCTTTTTTTATTTTCTTGTATTATTCTTTTTGTTTCTTTTTTTAATTCTACATTTCTTATTGCTCGAGTTAATTCATTATTAGACATATTATTAAAATAAACTACCCCTAAATTATTTTTGTTAAACGTTCTTTTATTATAAGCGCCATGATTTACTTTTTGTGTAAAAAAACTTTTTATTGATTGTAAAACACCTGAACCACCTTTTAATTTAAGATTATTTTTATTTTTTTTAGTTGTCTTCTTTAATTTATTTTTAATAAGTATTTCTTTAATTTTTCTATCATTCATATTACCAGATTCAAAATCCAAATAATCTAATAATTTTTTAATTATTAAACTTTGATTTTTTGCCTCATACCAAGTTTTACTATTATCTTTCTTATATACCATTTTATTAGTTTTTTTATTATATCCTATTAAACCACTCTTATTTTTATCCCATAATGAAGAACCAATCCATACAGAGGTATCTTTATGACATTCGATAATTTCTTTCTTCATATAAAATAATAAAATATTTTTATAATATAAATGAAAATATTAATAACCGGAGGAACTGGATTAGTTGGTTCAGCAATAAGAAAAATAATAAAAAATTATCCTACTTATGAATTTATATTTGTAAATAGTAAGGATTATGATTTAACAAATTTAATAGAAACAAGAATGTTATTTTTAAGTAATGAACCAGATATAGTAATTCATTTAGCAGCCAATGTTGGAGGTTTATATAAAAATATGGAAAAAAAAGTAGAAATATTAGAAGATAATTTACAAATTAATTTCAATATAGTTCAATGTTGTTATAAATATAATATTAAAAAACTAATTGCGTGTCTATCTACTTGTATTTTTCCAGATAATACAGAATATCCAATTAATGAAAATATGTTACATAATAGTGAACCCCATCTTTCAAACGAAGGATATGCCTACGCTAAAAGAATGATGGAAATACATATAAGAAAATATAGAGAACAATATAATAAAGATTTTATTTGTATTATACCTTCCAATATATATGGACCCAATGATAATTTTAATTTAGAAGATAGTCACGTTATACCAGGATTAATACATAAATGTTATTTAGCTAAAAAAAATGATACAGAATTTATATTAAAAGGAACTGGAAAAGCACTAAGACAATTTATTTATAGTGAAGATATTGCTAAATTAATTATGAAAATAATAGAAAAAACACATTTTCCATATCCTAATATTATTTTGGCTCCAGAAGAAGAACATAGCATAAATGGTATTGCTAATATAATAAAAACAACATTTAATATTAAAAAGGAAATACAATATGATACAACATATAGCGAAGGACAATATAAAAAAACTGCTTCTAATAAATTATTAAAAGAAGTATTCCCTGATTTTCAATTTACTGATATCGAAAAAGGTTTAGAAGAAACTATAAATTGGTTTAATAAAAATTATGATATTAGTAGACGATAAATTATAAATAAAAGTTAAATTTGAAATATATTATACTTGAATTGGATTATTATAAAAAGTTAAGTTTTTTATATTTGCGTGTTTCATTTTATTTTGTGTATGTTTCTTTTTCTATCGTAAAAAAATAATTAATTTAATAATAAATTTTCGCAATTGTCATATGAGTTAATAATATCGCTATACCTATAAATGCTATATTTTGAATATCACTTTTCTCATATATTATAAACGAATTACTCAAATTATTTAGTGATAAACCTATTAAAAAAAACACATATAATATTCTTCCCCATATATTCACTTCATTGAATCTTAATAACCTTATTATCGCAATAGGCAAATGAATAAATGATAAGTAATATAATATATGATAAAATGGACCCAATAAATAACCACTTAAAATTAATACTCCCGACATTAGTCTTTCTTTATTACTAAAATAATATAACCAGATAGTAGTATGTAATAGAGTTATAAATAAAAATATACAATATATTACATTTGCGATATTTCTACTTTCATTTAAATAACTTATTACCGTAATATAAAAATTATAATTTTTACTTCCTAGTAATGTTCCTACAAATACAGAAGTACCGTATCCAAAAAATTTATGATATGTATAAGTTGTTCCTAATTTCAGCATTCTCGAAATAACTATCAAATCATTATTAAAATGTTCCACGGATAAAGAAAGAAATAATAATAAAAATATACTAGGTAATACTTTCAATAAAGTAAAAAATACTCCAGATATTAATAAATAAGCATATGTATCACTTTCTAATTTTTTAAATTTAAAAACATCTAAAAATCCATGTGATATAACAAATGAAACTAAAAAATTCGTCATTATACTTTGTCGTATATCTAATTCTTCATTTAAATTAAACATTTTCATATTTACTTATTTAAATAATTACCCTAACTATTTAAATAATTATAAAAAAATGAATAAACTACAAAAATCATATAAGATATGTAGGAATATATTTTACAAATATGCTAAAACTTATTATTTAGGAGCAGTTTTATTTGAAAAAGAAAAATTTAAACATATATGTTCTTTTTATGGTTTTGTTAGAGTTATTGATAATATAGTAGATTGTGATAAAAAAACAAGTTTAAATAGGAAAAAGGAGATATTATTAGATTTGGAAACTTTATTTTTTACTATTTATAATGAAAATAAAGATACTAATTATGATAATTTAAGTTATTTAGATAATTTTTCTTTAAAAAACAATGAAAATATTGATTTATTTTATAAAATATTACCAGCGGTCATAAATTCATTTAGTAAAATTAAAATTAGCGATAATTGTATTAGATATTTTTTTACTTCTATGAGAATGGATTTAGAAAAGTTTAGTTATAATACATACAGAGAACTAGAAGAATATATGTTAGGTTCTGCTGAAATTATAGGCGAAGTTATGTTTTCAATTATGGATAATAAAGACCGAAGTATTGAAATGTTAGATTATGCATATAGTTTAGGTCGTGCTTTCCAATTAACTAATTTTATTAGGGATATTAGAGAAGATTATGAAATGAAACCGAGTAGAATATATATTCCAAAAGAAGACCAAGAAGAATTTAAAGTATCTTTAGAATTTGATATACCTAAAATACTAAATAATACTATTACAGATAATCAATTTAGTAATGTTAAAAAGTTAATTAGTTATCAAATTCAACATGCAAATAAATATTATGATTTTGCGCAAATAGGAATAAATAGATTAGACGATAGAGAATGTATATATTTATCTAAAGTATTATATTCTTCTATTCATAATAAAATTATTGAAAATGATTATGATGTTTTTAAAAAGAGATATAAACTATCATTTTATGAAAAAATGAAAATAACATATAATATACTATCTTGGTATAATTTATACAAATTTATACTAAATTATATTTGTTATACCTATTTCTTTTAGTATTTTATAATAAATAATAGATTTTATAGGGAGATAATAAATTATAAAAAGAGTAAAATAGTATTTTATATAGATATTTATCTGATAAATTGAAATAATATGAAGAACTTTTTATAAATTGTTTTAAATCTATATTAGAATCACAATTTAGGAATGTTATTTTATGTTGATAATATGATTTTTTACTATTTCTTTAAAATATTGATATTGAAATTCTTATGTTTCCGTTTGACTTAAATTATTTAGTATTTTATAAAAATTTTAGATTAAAAACTATTTGATTTAGTAAATTTTTTATTCACTAAATAATTATATTCTCTTTTCATACCAAAATATAAATCCCTATTAAATCCTATTATACAAATCAAAGTTATAAAATGTGTAACTAACCTAAAAAATATATATTTATATTTAGATAAATAATATATTATAGTACCATATTTCTGTGGTATATAACTCTTATTTTCTTCAATATCGTCTTTATATAATAAATTACTACTGTTTAATCCGGAAATCATACAAGGAGCAATACCTGGTCCAGGAGACGTAGTTTGTCCGCAAAAATATAAATTTTCAACATATAAAGATTTTAATTTAGGTCTAATAAAAATATTTTGAAATTTATCACAACCTAAACCATATGCATTAAATTTGAAAGAATTAAATTTATTACCAAATGATTTATCTTTGAATATTCTTTTATTAATAATATGATTTTCTATATTTACTTTACTTGCTAAACTAATTTCTTTTATGACATATTTATATACTCTTTTTATTTCACAACTAGATAATACTATATCAGGATTACTAGGAATCAATATAAACAAGTTTTCTTCTCCTTCAGGTGCCTCATTAAATAATTTAGTTGTTATATTTAAATAAAATAATGGTTCTTTGGGTAAAGTTCCATAATTATAAATATGATTAGTATGATTATCTAATGATCCTTTAAAAAATAAATTATGAAATTGTAATTTATCTAACTTAGTATTTAATGTTATACTAAATAATAAACAAGAAGGACATACTACCAATTTATCCCAATAGGATAGAGGATAAGACCTAAATTTATTAGGTAATAAATGTTCAATATGAAAATAATCTGCGGAATTCATAACATAATCAACTTTAACATCAATCAAATTATTTATATTTTCATTTGTTTTTATTTTCACTTTTGTAATTTTATTAGCAGTAAAAATAAAATCGACTACTTCGGTTTCTTTTATAATAGTTATTTTATTTTTATAACAGTATTTAGTAAGTAGATCAATAATTTCTATCATACCTTTTTTTGTGGGTATATATGTTCCTTCTTTAAACATACTATAACTTAGTAATGAATATAAACCAGTAATATTTTTAGGATTAGAACCAATAAATAATGCGGGCCATTCTACTAATTTTTGTATATATGAATTATTAGATATTTTCTGGCATAAACTTCTATAACTTTGAAAAATATTAAATTTATATATATAATATAGTAGTTTAGGTTCTAAATATTCATTAATGAGTAAGTTAGGGTAAAAAATAAATTTAGAAAATCCTTTTTGATATTTATATTTGGAATTTTCCATAAATGTGTCTAAGTTTTTATCACTTTTTGTATCTAAGTTTTTAAAAAGAATTTTAATATCTTCATATTCTCCCGGTATATCAAATTCTTCCTTATCAAATATAATTTTAAATTGCGGATCCAATTTAACTAAATTATAAATATCCTTCTCCTTTATACCCAAAGTATGATATACACTATTTATTATACTTGGCATCCAATACCAACTTGGACCATTATTTATAATATAATCTCCAAACTTTTGTTGATATAAACGACCTCCTAAATCCCTATTCTTTTCCACTAAAATAACTTTATACCCTTTATTCTTAAGATTTATCGCAGATACTAAACCACTAATACCTCCTCCTATTACTAATACTGTTTTCATTTATTTTAGTTTTATTAACTTAGTACTTAAATAAAAAATTTTGTTTTGTTTTGTTTTGTTTTGTTTTAGCATTCAAAAGTATTCAGACAAACATTCCTTTATAGTTAATCTTTTTACTGGTTCATTTTCAAGTAAAGAAGAAAGTATGGTGTCTATCTGCTTACCCTCTCCTTTTTCCCAATTATAGCAAGAATATGTTTTATTTTCTTTATATATATATTTAAGATAATATAGAGTTCTTCCAAAACAGTAACTATCTATTTTATATACTAATGTTCTATCCTGTCTGAAAGGAATTTTTCCATTTATCAAATAAGTATCTTTTGCTTTAATTATAGGTAACCACGGAGAGACTTCTTTAATATTAAAGAACTTCGGAAAATATCCAGGAGTCCCTCTAATTTTATGAACATAATCTTCAAATGGTTCTATTGAAGAAAAACCGAAATCGATTAACCTAAATTCCCTTATTAAAGTATTAACCATAATATTTTCTGGTTTTATATCAATATGGCAAATTTTCTTTTGATGAAGAAAACTTAGACCTTCCATAATTTTTTTACTAAATTCCAATATATCATTATAAGACCTCCAAAAACGAAAGTCTTTTCTATCATTTATATCCATTATAGTATCATATAACTCTTTATCTCCGGCATTATTAATATAGAAACATTTAAGAGGTTCGCCAAAAAAATGTAGATTTTCGTGTTGAACTAACTTTTGTAAATGTATATAGAACTTATCGGTCGGTTTAATTAGAAATGTTATTTCGTCAGGTATAGAATAATAATTTTCATAACCCTCTATTTCCCTAATAATTGATAAATATTTAAATTCGTCGTGTCTATCACTAACTTTTGTAATTTTAAATAATTTATTTCTTTTAACCGAAACAAACTTATTGTAGTGACCTTCTCCAAGAACTATTGAAGAACCCCCCGTTTGAACTAAATTATAACTCATTTTAAATATAAAAAAAAAAGATTATTTAAAATCAATTTTTTACTTTATGAATATCTTACACTTCTATAATTGAGCAATTATACTTCCAAAACTTTGGAAATATTATTTTCTACTTTTATATCTTGAAAATGAATGAAGTTATTTAAAACACTCATTTCAGAAGAGTTATTAGTATACCAAATCAATTTTTCTCTACTAACCTCTTTTTTCTCATAAAAATTTATAGTTGTATAAATGGCAGCAATAATTGCGGTTTGATATGTACTTCTTTTTGCCATTTCGAGTTCCATAATAGTCATAGTAACTAAATCCAGAAGTATGGAATTCATAGAAGACTTATACGTAAAACTGTATTCAATCTTGAGAGTACACATAACTTCATATATCCATTCAACCATAATAGAGTATTCTTTCGGTGTAATATTTTTCCCATTTCTATTCAAATTCTGTGTAGAAGTATAGTAAACTGTATCAATTCCTCTCTTCTCTACAATTTTGGTTGTATCTATTTCTCCTTCATTAAACAATAGTAACTGTCGAAAGTAATAATCGATAAATACTTCTCTGCCTTCTTCTTCTAATATATATACAGGAGCAATTGGACTCGATTCTTCACCTGAATCAATATTAACCCATCCCTGTGGAACTTGATTTAACAATTGCTCATATGCACATTTAAAAGTAGTTTCGTCCAGATATAATTCTTGCTCACCGACTTCATGGCTTTGGGTAATTTTATAATCAGTATTCTCTTTAATTCTATTAATACTATGTATCATATACATAATAATTTGTTCTTTCCTACACATAGGGCAGGAGTTCTTTTCTTTTAACCATGTTGAAATACACGATTTATGAAAAATATGCCCACAATTAGTAGTATGGGTTTCTTTTGTATCAGTCTCTAAACAAATTGAACAAGTATTCATTTTTATTTAAACGATATAGAAAATACTTATTCAATTTTATTAATATTAATATTAATAAAATATAGGTGTAAATTTATTAAAAATAATTTATTAAATTAATCTAAAGAAATATAGTTAAATATTTTTATATAAAAATGCCTAAACGTTCTTATGATTTATCTTTTGGTGTCAATACTATTAGAAATAAAAAAGGAAAAGTAGATGAAGATGTTGACTCTGGAGAACCAGAAATGGTTGATTTAGATATTTTTGGTATGGGTGATTCTGTTTCTGTTAGAGATAATCACATTTATTTTTATGGAAATGTAAATACTAAAAATGCCGTTAGAATTAATACTTCTATTAGAGATATTACTAAAAAATTATTAGCAGTTCAATCAGATTTTAATGTAGGAAATTTAAATATATATCTTCATATTAACAGTTTCGGGGGAAGTGTTTTCGCGGGTTTATCCATTATTGATACTATTATATCTAATCCAATACCAATTACATCTATAGTAGAAGGAAGTGCGGCGAGTGCTGCTACTATTATAAGTGTTGTATGTTCAGAACGAATTATTCGACCGAATTCTTTTATGTTAATACACCAATTAAGTAGTGGATTTTGGGGTAAAATGGAAGAGATTAAGGATGAATTTATTAATTTAAAAAAACTAACTAAAAAATTAAAATTAATTTATAAAGAACATACAACAATAGAAAAAGAACAATTAAAAGGATTACTAAAGAGAGATTTATGGTTAGATAGTAATGAATGTTTGGAATATGGATTAGTAGATAAGGTAGAATGATATAAATATAATAAGGTTATTATATAATACGGTTATAAAATATATATTATAATACGGTTATAATTAACATATTATAATACGGTTATAATTAACAAAAAATAAATATGTTATTATAAAATGAAATTTTATAATAAAATATTAAATATTCAAAGAAAAAAAACAAATAAATTAAAGAGAAAACTAAATAAATTAAATAAAAATTTAAGTTTATTATGTATAGAAGAAAAAAATAATTCGGCAAATGATAATGAAGATTTTTCTGATAAAATATATTTTATAAATCAAATTATGAATAATTTAGAGAATTTTGTAGAAATGATAAATTATGAAATTAAATATAAATTAAATAATAAAAATAAAGAAAATAAAAGTATAATTGAAAACAACGAAAAAATAAAAAAATTAATAGATTGTGATAT